>Ga0210059_1000514_pt1 | contig 49871 bp, 31 predicted proteins | sample Ectturendosymbi2_FD_188042 | JGI IMG/M metagenome (GOLD analysis project Ga0210059, IMG submission 188042) | Ecteinascidia turbinata endosymbiont from Florida, USA - Sample 2 (SPAdes) (version 2) | ecosystem: Host-associated > Tunicates > Ascidians > Unclassified | place: Key West, Florida...
GATCTTGGCAAACTAAATTTAGCTCAACCTATTGTACTGAAAGCCTGTGTATCTAACTGCAATATTAACAGACGTGTTAAAGTGGCACTGAAGACCACCTACATCAAAAATGTCAAATTCACGATTATCAAAACTAGGACAGGTTGTCAGAATATAGCATACTTCTACTACAGGGACAACCTAAACTAGGCCGCACAAAACATTCGACTGGGCCGAATGCAGGTCGCGGGTTGGGCATAGCTGGTATAAGCAAAATGTGGACGTTGCCCCACCCCCTGGAAAAATTTCTGCGGACGCCCATGGTTGCAGGGTCGGAGGTTTTTCATAATGCAGGCTCTGGCGTTTTTCAAAATTCTGCCGTGTTGAATGACAACAACTGGAACAAATTTCTTATACAAATAGATCACAAGCTCTGCAGTGAAAGCTCAGCTCGTCTCCTTCCCAAGGGAAAATACTGAAGGGAAAGGTTTCTGGTGCTTGGCAAGCAACTGCCGAACGTTGAATTGAGTTATTTTTACGCGGGTCAGCTCTGCTTCTCGTCAAGAATGCTTTGATTGATCTGCCATACCAACGCACTTGGCACATGAGAGCGTATCAAAACGTATTTGTCGCTGATTGGCAAAGTTGGCTTTGACTAGCTTCTTGTTGGAACATTTCAAGTGTACTTTGCCCGCTCCTGGCAACCCCCCTAACTTCATATATACAAAACGTATGCAAATTTTGAGAATGCTTCTCTAAAGACCACGTCAAAAAAATCAGCTATTGGAAGGCTCACCTTGAAATGGTCATTTGTCGTATGTTTGCATTACGCCTCAAGTTCATTTGCCATGTAGGGGCAAAATAGACCTGAGCAGGGAGAAGGCTAGCTTATAGTGTAGATACGTTATGAATAAATCAGAGAACAACATTTTAATTGATAAATTAAGGCGCCTGTTCTTATTCTCACTTTGGGTGGAGCAATCCAATCCCCGACAAAAGAGTTTGATTGCAAATCACTTGCTTCTTGGGTGTCTTTTTAGCAATTTTTTGCTTACATTTTCGACGCATTATTGTTGGTGTTAGAAGTTATGTGGTGAACAGCAACATACTGGTTTAATTTTATGCATATTTATGCTTTTGCAAAGCCTAAGCGCCTGCGTGCAAACAAACTCTTTGTATTGCTTTCACAGGCAATATTGGGGAGAAATGTCAATTTTCAGTAAAACTCTAATGGGTGCCATCAATGATTGCCCAGGATATATTCTCAAAGACAATGAGATATCGTGGAAAAAAGCAACACAAATCTGCTGCGGTAAGGAAGTTTTGCAACCGACAAAAGGCCCCCGGTTAAAAGATATTATTTCAAAAGCTGAAGAAACCAGAAAACATTTTTTTCTTTTCTGCATTCAAGAAGTTTTGGAGCTGAATAACAAAATAACACTTGGGTTATTTTGATGTAGTACAAAGCCCTTCTGACTGAGACATACACTCAGTGCAATATGCGTTCACCATCTTTAGGCACAACTGCGCCACGTAGAACTTAGCATGGACGTCGGAAGAGGAGGGGCAAAGGGGGCTTTGCCCCCCCTGGATTTTAAAATTTTTAGCAAAAAAAAGATTGTTTTCTACTTTTGAGTGGTAAAAACAAATTTGACTACTTTTTCTTCCTCCTGGAAAATGTTTGAAAAGTTCCCTGGTGGCCCCCCTTGGAAAAAATCCTTCTGACGCCCATCGACATTAGTGTAACTTACTGCAAGCATTTCTTCTGTAAGTTAATAAAATTGCAGAAAAGAAATGTTTTTTTTTCAATAGTTCTTCAACTTCACGTACTGAAGTCTTTTACAGATATTCAAGCTCCTCTTCACCTTCCAAGAAATATTACGTTGGGAAAACCAGCTCCAGATTTTGTGCGGAACAGTTTAAATATTACCTTGTATTGGTTGCCTCCAGTAGATCAAGTTGACTTTGATACGTTCACGGTGAAATATTTCAAGTTAACTCATCCGAGAAGAGACCACAATTCTTTGCGGAGAATACAGGGCACAGTAAGTAATAAGAACACTTTGAGAAGTGGAATTGTACCGAAAATAAAATTGAGCGTTCCAACATAAAACACATCATTTTATGGAATTAGTGGGCATATTTTCGCAGTTGAGCAGACACAAATTCCTTAGTTCTGAGTCTGACTGTGTTTCCGATGACAGTATGAAGTGAAGCTTGTGAGTAGCAGTGCGGACCTGAATTTTCCTTCAGTTAACTGTAATGAATAAAAATCATTTTACCCGTGAAAATTAAAAACTTAACATTCGGACCTTGTCGAAAAAATCTCGAAAAATTCATTATAATTAGACTTGCAACCGTTTTTTGCACCATCACCAACTCATGCCAAAATCCCGACAAGTTTTATGAAAGTTTGCCTTGGGTGGGTGATGGTGCAAAAAAACGTTGGCGAATGTCAAAATGCGTACAACTTGCCTCAAGCACACGTACATTCTCACATACACACACACACACACGGTTATAAACACATGTAAATTTCCCTCAGACAGCTTACACACTTCTACACCACTGCCATCACCAACAACAGCAAATTAAAGTCTAACACCGCAACAAAATCGAGTCAACTCGTTAGTGTTAACTGCATGCCTTTTCTTTGGTTTGCAACCAATAGAAGGATATAATAACTCTCGAATCTGAAAATTAAGTTTACTGAACAGACCCGTAGACAGATTTTAAGGTTTAGGGAGGAAAAAACATTTTGGGGGGAAATATTTTTGTTTTCATTATATGTTTAATAAATATAATAAAAAAGTTTCTGGGCACAACAAAATTTGGGGGAACACAAAAATAGGGGTGGCACTGACCCTGAATGCCCTTACCCGTGGTTTTACCGAGCTTGTACAAAACATGGACAAAATTAACCTTCAGTAATGTTTTATTTTAGTCTGCGACCTGCGTGGGAGTGTCGTTCTCACAAAATTAGGTTTCGCGCTTTAGGATTAGCCATGATTTCTTGTGCCGACAGTTTAACTTCTATCATATTTGCAGGGCTTCGGATACAAGCGTGTGGGACATAATTTATCTCACCGGCTCGCCGATTGCGACAATGTTTCGGTTATCTGGGAAATAACTCTGCATAACATCATGCCAACTTCCGAAGTGGAAATACGAGTTCATGCTATTTATAAGGAACCCAAAAACGACAAACTGCGTTGTCCAAAACTGAATTATTGCGGAAAAACGATTACACCCAATATTCCTGGTACACTGCATGTGTTCTGAATTACTGTAGTTGGGCTTTGTTTTCAAACACCTCTGCAAAGACGGTTTTATGAGTTTTTGCAAAAGTGGTGTTTGAATCGAGTTTTATATCTTGGGTGTTTATGTGTGTAACTGCCTGGAAGTTAGTCCCTGGTTGAAGTCTCATTCTCCTAAGTTGGCTATATTTCTACAGCTGTAAACCCTTGTGACCCGGAGTATCACTACTGCGACGTGAATGCCCAATGCACCGCCAAAGATCCAACAGGGAGATTGACGCTCAATGCAACTTGCACTTGTTTTTCCGGTTTTACGGGAGATGGCGTCAATGCCACGGCGACAGGATGTATGTGTTAGAGAGGAAAATAATGTTCGATATCAAGCTGAGATGCTCATAAGTAACCACAGCTTAATCAAGGTTTTACTCTTTAATGATGAATCTACCGATTTTTTAGTGTTGAAAGGTATTGCGATTTTTTATCTGAAGCGCTGTTGTCTGTATCCTTGGGTTTTTGCACCCACGTAGGCCAACTTGGAGAATTTTTTAACATAGAACATTATTTACATTTTGCAGTCTTGCTGGCGGAAGGCTGTGTAAATGTGAATTATTGTAGCCAGGAATTGTCACCTTGCTCATCATCTGCTCAGTGCTTTGACTACTACGGGTTTCCAGGAGCAAACTGCTCGTGCCTGAGTGGATATTACGGTGATGGGTAGGTAAAAAACTTGATCTATGCATAGACGTGTTTGCATGGCGTTGTTGTTCCTGCTACCCACTGAATACCACCTTCTCGTCACTTACCGAAAACATCATATTTCACAAACGTTTTATCAAGTGTCACGATTTATGACATGCTGACCTATCTAATTAGATTGAAATTAGTTGGAGCAGTTTACGAACATAGAAAATTCATCTAGTAACACCTTCATTCTTGTGGTGGGGCCAATTACGTCTTCACAAGTATGGCCGACCGGCGTCTGAAGAGATATATTTGAAATATTAATCTTTCCTCTACAACCAAGCAGCATCAGCATAAAGAGACGAAAAGAACGACTAACAGCGTATGCAGTTTGCGGTAACATTGCAGGACATCTTTGTTCAGCAGTTCCATCCTTAGATGGAAGTGTGATTGCCGGTTGAGTGACTGCGACCACGCATTCTACGTGCATTCCTACAGAGGCAATTGCATGTCTTCTAATTTCGCATAACAACGCAGGGATAACATATACTGTTTTTAACGTTCGTTCTTCTTTTGCATCGACAGCTATGCTAACGGCACCGGTTGCACTCACTCTGGAATGCACGCCGTGCAAATAGCTTTGCCGATAACAGTGGTTGTTCTTGCTGTGGCAGCAGTAATTGCATGGAAGATACAGAGAGAAAAAAGAAAAACGCTGGATATAAAATGGTCTCAGTTTGTATCTAACACAGCACTTCAATACACAATACCTCCGTTGGAAACTGACTCGGTAATGCTGATGAAAATGTGAACAAAACATTGATGTAAATGGATGTTGTAAGCTCACCAAACCTGTAACATGGTACATTAAAATGCTCTTCATAAACTGTTGTCTTAATGACAAAAATTGCGAGATTACGCTGCCTATCAGTGGTTAGTGCGTAACTGCGTGGTAATTGCACTGATGACATCAAGGTTTTGACGATTATGTTCTTATCAAAACCAATTCTGCTTCTTAGTGGTAAGAGCGTCCAACTCTCAAATTGTTATTGCGTTGCTTATTGCAAGTTTGTACAATATAACCGTCAAAATATTAGAGAAGTATTTTTCTAATTTTGTGTCGATTAGGATTCTAGATCGACAATCATCTTAAACCTTATTTGAGATTTATGAAAGCATTAAGATTACCATAAGAATTTAGCTTTGTTCTTAATTGAGTCGAAAGCAATTAATTATAAAATTTTTTGCACAGTTCTATAGTCACACAAGCAATGTCACACATACAAAAATGCCGACCAAGTGGTTAAAAACGCAATTAGGTGTTTTCGAAAGAGGGGTAGATATTCTAAAGTTAAGCATGATAATACCCATCGATTATTGCAGAAACGTTTCAGCAGAAATGATTGTGAAAGGATAAGTAGTACTAATTATAAGTTTTGCTGAAGTACATCTAAAGCATTGTTACAAAAAAAATCGATTTCAATCGCCTGAAAAATTTGTAAAAAGTTTTTAAAAAATTTTTGCACATTAGATTTAAACACCAACCGGACGTTCGACAACAAATGCCATATTTTGAAAAAAACAAGAAAGGTTGTGTTGAACAATGTATGAAGATGAATTAACATAACGGTTTTTTTTATCAAAACTGCATTTTATTTAGACAAACTAAAGAAAATTAACCATAAATTAGGTTTATCATAACAGTTATTGATATTTAACTGTTAAAAATCTATTTGCAAAGGATTTGTGTCTTCCAACGTTTGGTGAAAAGTGGGAAGTTGACAGGGAAAAAATAAGAATGGAAGGTGTTTTAGGAAGAGGGAATTATGGCGTGGTTTACAAAGGATGGCTAACAAAAAATAAAAAAATGGATATGAAATTCAGTGATTGCGAAATACCAGTTGCGATTAAACTCATTAAAGGTAAGATTTATTTCAATGCAAAGAGTGTTTTTGAAACAAAGTTGTTTCTTTCACAATTCTTGTAACGTCGTGCTTTCAATTTTCTATGATAATACCTGGGCATGTTTGAACAGCTTGTTCCTATCATATATCTTTCGTAAAAATGCTTTTGATTTACGTCAAACGTATTTTCAAAGCATTCGTATTAAACTGGTTTGGTAACTCTCATATAACACTGCTTTGTATACAGCCTATTTGAGGTTTTTCATTCTGGTGTGCGTTCTAATTAAAGTTGGGAAGTTACAGAACCTAAAATACTCATTTAAAAAAATTTGTAATTGTGGATATCGTTGTTTGCACACATTTGTTTACAGAAGGACCAAATGAAGAGCAAAATTTGGCTGAATTTCTGGCTGAAATCGGTTTTATGTTAAATGTTGGTGAACACCCAAATGTTCTGAAAGTTGTCGGATGTTGCACTACTAAGAAACCAATACTTCTCATAACTGAATTTCTGAAGTATGGAGACCTGCTTCATTTTCTGTGGGATGCTAGAGAGGTAATCTAGCGTAGGTTTGTTACTTGTAGATGGTCGTAGCATGTTTGATTCATGTGCGCCACACGATTTCATTAACTTTTTTGATTGAGAAACAAAATGTGCAAAAACGGCTTTGCAAAATCTGCACAAACAAAAGTCTGCAGCAGTGGATTCGAAGCGATACGAACAAACTGACCAAAAGCGCTGTTTGTTTCTTGCACTTGGTGTGTCAGTTGTTTGTAACATTTGTTCAATATCACAATGTCAAATTAAATACATTCCTCAACCGCAAAATTAGAGTTAAACAGAATATCAGAACGTGACTTGCGGTGATTCGTCAAGCAGTAGCAAAAGAATTGAGCAGAATACTGAAAACATGACTGGTTTTCCACTCTGTAGTGATTTGGCCAAACCCATGTTTACAGCTCGCGTGCTCTTATTGGTCACGATACTTGTTGATTAGTGCGTTATGACATCATCTGATGTAGAAACCAGTAATATTTCTGCAGTCAAAGTTTGACTACAAAAATTTCTTGCTGAAGAAACGCTTTGGTTTTGTATGTTGTCTGTCATGAAAGGCCTTGGTCAAGGAGCGCAAAATAAGGCAAGGTTATTTGAAAAAAGAAAAAAGCGCCTCACTCCATACGTTTCATGACATATGCATATATGTCTTTGTATGTTTGTGTCGTGTGATGGAGTGAATTCGAATTCAAAAGCTATTTACACACAAATTGACTAGAAATATTAATAATAAAGCTCATTCTAACTTCGGTTTTGATGGTAGTCGATAGGGCGGAGATATTTTTGGCTCTTCTGCCACAAATAACTTCATTTTAACAGGCCAGGAGTGATGACGCAAAACATAGCGTCTCCGTTTCAGTTGCAGTGATTGCTGCGTGTCTGCACTTGTAGTAGACTCAATTCAATGTCTCTCGTACGCAAATGTGCTCGCAGCAACGCTTTCCCGTGGTAACCTCCTGATTTCGCAGAAGTTGCTGCGGAATGGCGCGACCAGTTTGTCCAACGGTACAATCTAGGCCAGGGGTTCTCAACCTTCTTCCCATTAAGTCATAAAACGACCAACCTGAACACCCAGGTTAGCTGGCAAAGCGGTGGATTTCACATTGTTGCATCACAACAACGCAACATCAGGAAAAATCTACACGGAGTTTTCAATCGGCACGCATTTTCCTCTAGTACAGGATATTAAAAATTAGCACTACATGAAAACTCAACTGCAATCCAAATACCCCTGAAAATCTTCCCGTGAACCCCTTGGTTTCACGACCCCAGGTTGAGAACCACTTATCGAGGCAGTTACTATATCATGAAATGCGCAAATATAAACCAATACCATCTCGCCTCGGTCGTCGTGCGCATGATTAAAGACGGCGCTCCTTCGTTAGGCAGAGGGTCCCGTTCGAAAAATTCGCGACAGTCTCCCCCATCAGCTGTCCAGATGTGGAGGCCCCTGGTTATGTCCTCTATGCATCTGGTGAGGCGAATAGGTACAGCGCAGAGTGTTTGATCTTTGGGTGAAGAATAAACCACGCGTGAACGGCAATTTGCCATAATCTAGTGAATGGAAACAGGTACATCATTTCGCTCACTGGGACAGAGAGTGAACTGGTCAAGAAAGCTAAATGATATTTCCTGGATGTTGTTGGAATCTCTTCGTCTAGGCATCTCGACTCTAATGGTGTTGAGCTGGAGCTGGACAATGGATGGAAACGTTCTACTCCGGCGTTGAGTCAGAAATGTTTGCCCAGACTGGGGATACTTGTAAGTCCTCAGTTGGCAAGTGGGAGGCCCTGGTGGCAGGAGCGTAACGACCGGGGGGCAAGGTGGTACAATTCCCCGGGTGCGGAATCGCTATGGGGGCGCCGAATCACTGTGAAGGGCGCCAAATGACTGTGAGGGCACCGAAAAGTACCAATAATGTCACAGGCACTTTCTTCAATACCAGTGCATTCGGTTCCGAAAGATCTCAGGTTCGAACAGGTGGGCGCCAAACTTGCTTCTTGCCCCGGGGGCCGTCTAACCTCGCTGCGCCCCTGCCTGGTAGACAAGGATGTAAGAATGTCCTTTGCAGTCAGCTTATCATCCTTGTTCTGAGAACTCCGGGAATGCACAGCGGACGCGGAGTTGGAGGTGGGACAATTGCTAAACAGCAACCCCGTGGGGGACCGGGAGGTGAAAAATGCTATTTGACCAAATAAAGTAGCCAACAAGGCGTGGATGCAGAACAAGCCGAACCTTCTTTGCATTCGCTGCAAGTGGAGGCGCGAAAGTCTGCAGCCCTGACGGTAAAAAGTCCAAACTGCATTATTGGGAGAATTTCGGTTTTAAACTAGATTCCAATCACAAACAAGCCAATAAAGTGTTCCGGCAAACCACCCGGCGTCTCCGCGGAAATAATCTAATATTGCAAGACCCATTATAGACCGAAATGGTGTCTTACTCAGCAATGAGGAGGACATTCTTGAAATATTTCACAAAACCTTTGAACCCAATCACACCATCGAGTACACAGGAGGTACATTTGGGTGATGCAGATGCCATCATTGCTGCCGAAGTTTTCCTTGCTATGAAAACACTGATGGCTGGGAAGGCTGTAGATGTGGGGAAATCCTATCTGAAATGCTCAAAGACCTGGACAGAGAAATTATTTGATTCATTCGTGTGTGTCATGTGGCATGGCGTTCTCGAAGGGCACCGAAAGATTAGCAAACTGGGGTGGTCATCCCTATACCTATATGAAGGGAGACAGGAGGGAGCACACCAACCACAGGGCATCTGTCTACCTAGCCTCCCTCGAAAATTGTATGCCTATTGCCTAGCGCTTTGGAAAAAGATGACTCGAAATAGTTGAACCAAATTTGGATAATACTCAGAGCGGTTTTCGTCTTGGGCGTAGCATTACAGACCGAATTTTCACTCTCCAAAATTTTGTCGAGAAACTTTGGGAACACATCCCACAGATATCTATCCGCTTGTTTTGTCAACCTAGTGAACGCAAACGACTGGGCCGCTTAGGAAACCTGCAGGCGTCTGTTATTGATATTTATTTTTTGCCGACCCCCGAATACTTCAAACCAGGGTCTCCACAATGCGGCTCTCTGGCCAAATCCGGCCCGCGAAACTATTTTATCCGGCCCGCGAAGACATGAAAAAACAATATATTTACAAAAACTTCTTAATTTGGTAGAATGTAACATATCTCGAAATAATCACATTACCTAGGATGTCCGTCCGGCCCTCGGACCATGGGCGTCCGCAGAAATTTTTCCAAGGGGGGCAAAGTCGACATTTTTCTTATCGTTTTCAGGTTGTTGTCGATGCAACGCAAATGGACGTATAAAAAAAAGAAAATGTCCAATGTTACGGCAACAGTTGCATACAGTGTTTTCCTTGTATGAAAACTTTACATTGATCAAATGTTTGTTTTAGTGAGTATGGATATTTTAAGACTGAGTTAGCAGAGTTGTAATGAAAATACGAACAAAGTACACATTTAATTCAAACAACTTCTAATTTTCGTGCTTTTCCAATGCTTTGGAATATTGCAAGTGCACGAGATGAGATTCCACTGCGCAGATTGGTGGTACTGCGCATTTGCGCACCTGTAGAGGGAGCATTGGTTGCAAAAAATGCGCTTTGTTGGCAGCGATGCTTCTTTATACATAGTATAACCCAGGGGTGAGCATACGTGTACAATCGAAGAGTCATTTGTAAAAAAGTCATTGTAAAAAAACAAAAACACCAGCAAGCCGCAAAACCAGTTTGTAGTGTCAATACAAATACGGTAAAGAATGCAAGTGTTACATTACATGATGTACAGTAATTGTCAGTATCAAGTTTTTGTTTGATTTTCTAGTCCCCGAAAATCTGGACAGTACGTTATTAAAGCTGTGGGAATTAATTCTCCCAAGTGTTAATTTTTCAGGGTTGCACGATGGCTTGATTTTACGAACTTCATTACAGAGAAAAAAATTAACAGCAATATGTTGTGCTTTACACAGAAATGAGTTATACACTGGTCTTTTAAATTATGGGTATTTACTACCTGGAACTTGTCAAAAATTAAATGTAGAGTGGCATTGACTAAAGTTTTTTTGGGAGAGATTTTCTTGCATTTCGGTCAGTTTTATTTCTACAGCAGACACGTTTGTAACAAAGGGTTAGCGAACTGGGCAGCCATCACCGATACATAATCATTGAATGGATTTACAAGGAATGCAAAGCATGGTTTTAACTCATGGAAATGGTAAAGTCTGGCGTGGAACTCCTCCAGTACCCTTACAATTTATTTTAGTATCCTTCCGCTTTGTGGTCCGCAAGTGCCTCTTCGCGAAAAACATTCGTTCTCATTCTGACATTTTCCGCATGTGTACATAATTATCCTTGTTTGCAAAATAAACTTTAACCGCTGTTGGCCCCCCTGGAAAAATGCTTTTGGCCACCACCTGGAAAAACCCACTATTGTCCCACCACTGGAAAAAATCTTTCCAAGCTCGTATGTGCATATCAGAGTTTATCAAACTTTTTTGCACATGTCCCACTATCCATCAAATATATCATTTCGGCACACCTTATCAATGCTGGTGTAACAATATAATTGTACAAATAACACAATGGCTTTCAATTTTCAATGGACCAAATCATTTGAGCAGGAACCGAAGCTCGAGCAAAAACTTTAGATTTAGTTGCGGCTCTACAGCCCTGTTTTAAGCTATGTAGCCTAAGATACAACATGCATCTGGGCAAGACAAACTTATTTTTCGTGCTCTAGCATTAGCAATGTCCTTCAAAATTTGTCCAAGTTTGAGCCTGTGCTGATTTGGATTCAATTGACATAATCGCCAAACTATTTAGGTGCTCTTGCTGGATTGATGACCTCAAATAGGTGTTGTTTCTTCAGCTCAGAAAACTCCTTTCTCCGGATGCCAAGGTCACTTAATCGCAAATCCTGAGGGCAGTACACAATTTAGTGAGAGGGACTGCCTCATCAGATCTCTACGGGGCCGAGGGAAAATACATACCACTATACACCACACATTTGAAATTACGAACTAAACCTAACTTTCAGAAGACAAGTGGCAGTAACTGTTGAAACAGCAATAACCTGCAAAGTGCGAAACCTTTCAACTGAAACAGAAAACAGCTTCAACACTTACACCTTCTCTACCCTAATTAGCTGCTGTTGAAATCTAGACCATATATCAAAAAACAGTAAAAAAACAAAAACCACTGTTGCAATTCCAGAACGAATTATGATCAATGAGGATATTAAGAAACATCACAGTCCACTTTGATTATTATAGTTGGCGACAGGACCCACGCCTAAAAAAACTGTGGGCCCCCTCAGCCCGCACCGGCGCTACACCAGCAGCTTCAGTAGAAAGTGTATGTTTGCGCAGACGGAGCGCGGGGCCCGACTGGACGCAATCGATCCAATCGGCTAAAGGCCGGGCCTGCGTATACATCGCGCAACCCTTTTGAAACGTTTAAATGGTTGTGTGTCCATTGTCCACATATTTGTGAAATTGCATGCAAATTACGACAAACATTTGCTCAATGTAAAATTTTCTTACAGGGAACACTGCTGGTTACTAACTTCACGAACTTGTGTAAACAAATTGATAAATGAAACAAACGTTAAATATGAGGCAATAAGTCTCTATCAATTTGAGATATTGCTTTTCACCCAGAAGGGCCACACAACATATGTGGGCGACCCGCGATTCGCCCACCATTGTTATGAACCTACGTGCCTTACCGCTATCAGCAGTCACTGTCTCGCTACATTACATGCCAAGATGTCTACGTTCAATAGTTACATGCAGTGTTGCCACTGGACTGGGGTCAGTCGCGATAACATCAGATTGTAGCTTTTTTCAACATCAGATTTTACAGTACAGTTTAATACAAGCTAAATGCTTCTGTTACCAATAACTAACAAAGTGCGGTAACCCACGTTGAATCCGAAACGGAGAGAAGTATCGTCATTAAATGGAAAAATCGGTTATGCATAACGTTAAGTGTTATTCCAAACGCTAATGAAAAGAGCTTCAGTTTGGTACGATTACCAAACACACGTTGGTGAGAAATTGATGAAAGAAACTTAAAAATCATGAATCTAACTCATTTTCATCCTAAAAGTATAGAAAATTTGGAAAAAAGCAACAGCTCAGTAAACATCAGATTTGTTGCCAAAACATCATACATCAGAAATTTCTATCAAAACATCAGATCTGATGTTAAAACATCAGAAGTAGCAACACTGGTTACATGCGGGCCGGCAAAACGCCTAGGCCTACCACCGTAACTTGAAGTGCATCTTCGGTATTGTTACGCAACAAAGGCCAATAGTAGAACAATTCTCTCCCGAGTTTCGCAACTTGCCTCTGCAGGCAAAGAAGTGGATTTAGTGAATTGCAAGCTCGTAACTGCATGTTACCAAAACAGCGCACCTGACTCTTGTGCAGTGTGAGTGTCATATCGGCAAACAAACTGTCATGGCAATTAACCCAACTAATCAGAATCAAACTGCTGATTTCACGTTTCCATATCTTTTTCCTTCTCAGTGCCAATTTCCAGGGGAGGCAAATGCCCGTTTTGACCCCCTCTGCGGACGCCCATGCCTCGGACTGTTGTGTAATAGCTAATTATGTGGTCCTCGGACAAAAAAGTTTGGAGACCATGCTCTAAACAATGAATAAAACAAAATACGGGCTGCAAATGAACGAAACATACAAGTCTTTTCTCAAGTCAATGCACGTGCAAAGTTTTAGGAGAAAATGCAGTAGAGAGTGTGGACTAATACAATATAAAGGTAGTACTGAAATTACTTAGTTAGGCCTAGAGATACATGTAATACTGCAGTTGTGGTGCGATCAAGCTGAATAATATCACAGACGGACGGATAAGAACTATCGGATTTTCTTGATTTGATTTTGGTTTATGGACCCCATAAAACACATTCATGGACCATTTTAAAGGATCTACCGACTCCAGGTTAAGAACTCCTGCTTTGAAAAGAAATTGCTGCCAGCAGACTGATTTGCATAGATGTGTTACCTATTATTGGTAATAATAGACATGAGCTGTACTGAAAAATCGTTTCGTATTTAGCCTACAATAGAGGTTTGTATATTTGTTTTTGTGTTTTTCTTCATCTTGAAAGATCCTTTTCAGAGCTAAAATCCTTTCATTGTGAAACATTAATTAGCATTTCGATTTAACGTATGTTTTTCTATAAAGCAAACATTTATTCTGGATAAAAAAATATTTTAAAGCATAAAAAAGGCTTTTGCTCGCATGATGCAAAAACCTGACAACACCGTGGTCATAAACCGCTGCAAATCGAAGCTGTATATACGCTATAATAACATTACCTGATCGAAGAAATCAATGCGGCACTATAAACTTGTAGTAGGTGAGGAATTTCAAATTGATTCCGACAGTTTTTCCAGTGCATTTACAGAAAGAGTCAGAATACTTTACGAAAAATAGGAATACCACAATGTTGCCAAACATGGCATTAAAGTTCGTTTATGTTTTAAGCCTACAAAGTGCTTGGATGATCCAGCTTATCACGTGACTGAGAAGAGTTTGTACAGGATGGCTCGTCAAGTTGCACAAGGTATGCAATTCCTCACCAATTCAAGAATTATTCATGGAGATTTGGCAGCACGAAACATTCTTGTTGGAGATGAACTTGTTTGCAAAATATCGGATTTCGGTCTGGCCAACGATGTATACAGGTAGAATAGATTTGTCTTGTGTGGTACAACACAGTACTTGAAGTCTGTAAGCGAATGCAAGAGAAGAAAGCAGATTATGTTGTGGTTTTATTGCAAAATGGTAAGTTAGTGGTCTCAGTATTATTTCCAAAACTTTTAACTCAAAAGGATCTGCTACTTGCATAAAATAGTTTTACCCGACTTTTCTATAAAACTATAGTACGCATTGAAAGGTACTTGCTGCTCACCCAACACTACTTTAGAAAATTGTGATGTGAAGACATTCATCGACATTAATTAAACTTTTACCGAAGGTAAACTTTTGCCGCAGGCTATGATTAGCTTAGGTGACAAATGTAAGCAATGTTTGATGAATCATTTGGAATAGGGGCTTTAAATAATTTCAGGCAATTACTCTATGTACAGGCTGGTCTGCAGAGATTCGTTGCATGTCTGATCCAGGAAAGGATAACCACGTATGCCAATCTCAGTAAATACTTTAGATACAATAACTAATTTCTAAAACATGCTGAAGGGAGAACAGCCTTTAACTTTTGTTTCGAAACTCAGTTGGCCACGAGATGTGTTGGATGTGCAGTAGCCTACGTTTCAAATTTACCACAACCTGAATGGCATCTTCAGTCTAGTCCACAAGCATGCATATGCGGTGACTCAGCTTGTACGTAACCACAAATTTTTCAATGCAACTTGCTAAATATTATATCGCATCAGGTGAAGGAGATTGGAGACTCCGTAGAATTTCTGATGTATAACTTAGTTTCCAAGAATGCAAAACTGTTAAGACTGCTAAAAGAATGCAGGTGCAATGTCTGTAAGAAAAATTCCTCCAATGATTTTGACCTGACTTGTGTTTCTTTTCAATTGTGGCCAGAAAAATCCACAATGTTTTTAAACGAGCCAAAGTTGTTTAAATTTGGAGCATTTACAAATAACTGCAAGATGTTTGCAGAAATAATGTAATTCAATATATGCTTATGCCAAAATATTTCCAGATTTTTCATTAGAAAATTGGAATAAAGTATTTGAGGGCAATCAATCTAACTACCCACAGAAAATCATGAGTGTAAAGGAGTCCTAAAGCTTAAATATTGGATGCCGGTGGTAAAATTGAAAAAGCAGCCTATGATAGTACAGGATAAATTCAGGAGTAAATTCATGAGATGACAACATGTCATTTTGTCTATTTGTAAAAGTACAAAGACACTACCTCGATGGTCAAAATCACACAACAAGACAGCGTAAACCTAAAGGATGTCGCTTCGTGTCTAACGTCCATAAGCAAACACTGCACTTTTATACAACGTAATGCTTCGCCACGAAATTTACACTGAATGATTCTGAGCTTGTTGGCATCGATTCAGGTAGGGTTATGTTCGTTGAAGTTTTCAATGTAGCTTTTAATTGTAAATAAAGTTGATGCTACTAAAATGTGATTTCGACCTCATCCTAACTTCATTACTGGAAAAGCGGTATCACTTGAAGAGCCAAAATTTTCGCAGAGCTTTTTGAGTAAAATTTGATGGCGGTTGTGGTTCACTCGACAGAGAATCTTTCAACGTTCTCAGCAGGGGCGGATCCAGTGGGGGAGATTGGGGCGATCGCCCCCCCTAAAGCCTACGAAAGTAACTTTTTTCACCACAATTTTGTACAGTTCGGAAAGACACTTGAATGCGAACTGAGACTTGAGTGCCAAAAATTACTGAAATCGCCCCCCCTAAACTTACGGGCTGGATCCGCCCCTGGTTCTCAGTGTATTTTACGTGACATATTGTCATACAAATGAGAATAGTTAAACAGATTGCACTCAATAAAGACATGTACTTTGTGATGCAATTCTCTTTGTTTTGTGGCTATAATAAACCTGCAACGATAACCTTTGACATTCAACAGGTACGGAGTTATCAAAGGACATTCAGAAAGATGCGTTCCTTTTAAATGGATCAGTCCGGAAAGGATGATGGCTGGAAAAGTTCCTATAACGAGCAAAAGTGACGTGTAAGTGACGGCCTTAAAATCTAACGTAAGAAACATAGTCATAGCCGTTGGAGGGTAGGGAAGGCGTTCAGCCACAAAAAAACAAAAATTTACGAAAACATCAGCCAAAAACTGTTAAAGTCAGGCAAATTTCTGAGTTTTGAAATTCTTGCAAACCATCGTGAAATTCTAAATTTTTCAATTTGTTGCCGATAATTTACCACTAGAAAGAACATTTTCCGATGCTTTTCACATCTTATCAAGTACGTAGAATTGTATTGTTTACCGTTTTCACATCCATACACAACGGACTACAACTTAAGCGCAACTGGCATTAACAAGGAGCACGCAGATACATGAAAGAACACGAGCATAGATATGTGGCGGTGTTAAAATTTGAAGAAAGCATGTTTTCCTGCACTATACCCGCGAAGTTTCTTGTCATAACGTTCTGCGTCTGGGGATGCTATGGAATGGAAACGAAATTTCACGTATTTTGCAAAATCTTCCGTATTATTTCCATTCCATACTTCGAAACTTCCACAGCATTCCATAGCAATCCGTGTCCTGCGCTGGTCCTGTGCGGAGCTAAGGTCTCCTAAATGGACATTTAGAAAGCCTTGGCGAAAGTCACCGCACGACGCCGTGCGTCGGCAACGCAAACTCCCAGTACGCTTGCCGATAGATCTCTTAGTGCGATCGTCCAGAACTCGAGGAAGTGATGATTGTTGCGCAGTATGCTTTTAACTGCTTGTGTTAGATTTGCTTTTAGTTCATGTATGATTAACTGTCTCAGCCAACCATGCGACTCAAACTACAAGCTTTATTTGAGTCGCATTTCGGTGCAAAGCAGTTACCCCGAAAAAAGAAATTTGCCAGGATCATGCATTGGAAAAAGAACAACCATTACATTCGAAGTGGATAGCAATGCCCAAATATTTCAGCAAACGTTTAGGTCAACCGTGTTTTGTCGTTGCTGCGAACGCTGGCTTAGCCTACTGTACGGTTTGTGTATGAAAGAAGGAAACCACGGGAGGCAAGGTCCTGAAACTGAGAAACATCATTACAGCCGTTTCCCTCATGGAAGGCCTCGCTGACAAAGCACATTGGAAGTGACCATCATCGCTGCGCTATGGGAGTTGAAGAATAGCAGCGATCGCTGATTTTGTCAAACCACTACCCTGAACAAAAGCTATCAAAAAACATAGCAAGAGACAGAATGCACATGGTTGCTTGGCTGGTAAAAGAGGAGATATAGCTAGTAAAAGGGTGCTACTGAAAGATTTTGGACACTACAGCTCAACAGCCGTCAGTGAGATGATCCTCCTGATTTCCGAAGTTGTCACAGAGAAAATATTGGGAGAAATCACGAAATGCCATCTTTGGTCAACCATGGTGGACGACCCCAGTGATATTCCACATTTCAACAGCATATTTCATTTGTTCGATATGTATTGAAAGGCAAAATAAAAGTTAGGTTCCTTGATATTCGAAAAATCGATGGAAGCGACGCAAACTGCGAGCGATTTATTTGTGATGTTCAAATCCGTTGCAGCCAGGGACGCCGGAGAACGGGAGCATGGCGGACGCATTGCCCCTGACCTTTTGAAAGGGGGGCAACTGGGACGGGTGTGCCTCTTCATATCAATATCATAGGTAATTTCATAGTTAATCAAGATCGACTTGAAACATATTCAATGCAGCTGTTCGCGCACCCAGAAAATTCAAAATTGTTTTCTATAATTTCTGTTATTGTTTTTAAAGTCAACATTATTTCTTTATACAGAAACAAGCATACTGGGTAACGATTTTTTCATTTTTCATAAGTTTACATTGCCGTCAACTCTTTCACTGCCCCCCCTGCCCTACCGCTGTTCCGGCGTCACTGGTTGCAGCTGATTACCAGTTTAATCTTAGGAAGCACGTGGCTATTGCCGCAGACAATCTAGCCCCTCAATGCGTATACCCGTTGCTCATGGCCGGATTTACCTGAAGCGAGGCCCTAAAGCAGCTGGAGTGCACAACCTTTTCGCTATTGTCGGCCGCATTACCTTGATTTTTATGAATCACGGCCGCCAGTGAGTTTCAGATATTTTATTTTTTGAATGACTTCTGTTCTGCTCGCACGCACTGAGCCTAGCCTGCTTCCACACGTCTGTATGGCATTCTGCTAAGTATCAGACAAAGAGTTCATATTAATGCACGGCTGCCATAACTTATTTTAAATTTCATGTGAACGCCGACATAAATTTTTATGCAAGGCCACATGCGTCTGTACGGCCGCAGGTTTCGCACCCCTGCCCTAGACTAATCCACTTGTGATGACCCCTTCTCCCATTGTTACGAGTTGGGGAAAATAAAAAAGCGTTAATCATTTTGCGCGAAGCCGAACTGACGGTGTGGGCGGTCTCCAATTACGCTAAATAAAATGTTTCTTTGTCCTGACTAGAGTGCCCGCGATCGCTGGTGGGAACAAGATTTTTAATGTATATAGCCTAACCATTCAACAAAGTCACGGTTAAATATTTGACCAAACACGTAACTTAGGTATTTAAATAAGTTACACTTTCATTTTTTCTTATCCTGCCCTTTTTGATAATTATGCATATCGTCGCTGTTCGATTAACAAATTTTGCAGTAGTTCGAAAAAAATTAAAGTCGATACAAATCACAACTATGGATATTAAAAATTATGTCATAAAAGCGTTAACAAAAATACTGTACCTCTCCAGCTCAGACCCACTATTATTTTATTAGTTGTTACACCTTGATTTTCAGTGATATCTTGCTTTGGATCAAACTTCCCGGAACAAACCAGTCACTCCAGAATATATTTAAGTTTCAGTGTCAGGTATTGTTACTTAAGTCAGCATAATTGATCATTCGGTCTTACTATTATCGTAAGGTAGGCCTATACTCTAAATTGTTGAATTTTGCTATGTTTTTATTGTAGGATGCGACGCGTGAAGTGTTGAGAGATATACAGATGAAGACGTGGATCAAGCACATAGGTGAGAGAAGTCAGTCACAATGAAGGTTATGAAGCAGAAAGTCATCCAGCAAACATGAAATTACAGAACAGAGGCACGTGCCAGGGGCAAAAAGCAATTTTTATCAATTACTTATAGAAAAAGATGGAGTGTTACAGTTGCATATACATCCCCCAAGGCACATAGCATATTCGAACGAGATTAAAGACAAGCGTAGAAATCATAATAGCCAATCAGAGATTTCGGATATAAGTCACAGAAGGTTTAAGAATAAAAAATAATCCAGTAGGTGACGGGTATATGAAGAACAGAATATGGTTAACTTGTAAGTTAATTAAATTTTTGTTGGCCAGTGAATAGGACATATGGAAGAGATTCTGACTACATTTGGCCATCATCGAGACTATGTGTTTCTTCGAAAGTTGCCAGCACTCTTTGGTAATCAGTTATCACTTGCCACATAATAGTTCAATTCTGGAAAACAGGGGTGTGGGGCCGGAGCTGGAATCAATTTTGAAATCAATCAATTTTGAATGATTGGAGCTGGAACCGGGGCCGGAGCCTAAATTTCTTAGATGATGGAGCTGGAGCCGGAGCCTGGAATTTGGGTTCCGGGGCCACAGCCCTAGTTTGTGCGGCAAGGTAGTTATACAAATTATACAATGGTTTTCCGTTTTCAGTGGACCAAATTATTTTGGAGCCGAAGCCAAAAACTTTTAGATGTTGGAACCGGACCCCGAGCTGGAGCCAAAAACTTTAGATGCCTGGAGCTAGAGCTGGAGTTGGAGCTGGAGCCTGAAATTAGAGTTCCATCTCCACAGCCCTGCAAGATTCTGTTGAGTCTTTCTTGCGTTGAATCAGGTAAAGAGCTGAGTCTACAGACAATGGCTCTGGAAGCATCATCAGATGAGAATTCCACCTGGTTGCATTAAGTGCCCCGACTGTTAATCAACCGCGATGTTTAATGCTCTAAAGCTCAGCGCGATAATATTTGTGGCATTTGCTAGATACCTTAGTTAGTATGTGTTTTCAAGCAATTCGGTCCATGTGTTCCTAACGTTTTCTTTTTTTGAAGTTTTATATTTTGAAATATGGACTTATTATTTTAAATAAGGATGACCAAAATACTTTCAAATCACAGGTACGATGCATTGTCTGTGTCCATGATTCCCTTGTTTATCTGAAATGCAGGTGGTCTTTTGGAAATTTGATGTACGAAATGGCGACACTGGGATGCATGCCATACGCCGGAATGTCAGCTGAGGAACTTTTGGATAAATTGAAAACAGGTTATCGAATGAAGCAGCCTAGTACATGCAGCGATGCTATGTAAGTGAATGTTGCACACTGTTTTTTGGAAGAAAAATGATGACTCTCGTATAGTTGGTGACTTCGACAGAAAAAATCATGAGGGGAATTAGTTCAGTGTTCGCTAGAGATATCACTAAAATGTGAATTACTACCCCATTGCCAATTTTTGTTGATATTAAGATAAACAGCAAATGTGGCAATGAATTGTGCCGCATTAAAATCATTTTTTTAAATTCTGTAGTTGCTTTTTACTCAAGAAATGGAATATATTACTCGATTTTCCCTGTCATTATTAAAAACGAGAGGCTTGGGCGCGGAAAGATTTATTTTGTTGAAACTCACGTGATATTGAAAGTTTTCCTAGGTTTCCATGTCTAATCTAGTCACATTATTGGAGGAAAATTAACACAATTTCTGTCAATTTCAAAGCACATAACACTTGTTGAAAACAACCACACATAAAGGTGTGCGGTAAATGAGCATGTTTCGAAAGTAACGTGAAGTTTGAGTAATGGTTAAATCACCTCAACGAAAGACCTACATCAATTCTTGTACTACTTTCAAACCATTTACATCAGGTCGATTTTTGTTAAACTCAGTGCTCTCTGAGTTTTATCTTGTCTTTACAAACGATGTTCGAAACTGTTGTCCAGAACATCTATTGCCTTGTTCAGAATTGTTAAAGTTTTTCTCACGCCTTCAGTGCATTTAATCGGCTAGTGACTGGTGTCCTTAATTAAAATCTACTACCTTTCCATTGCAAAATCAGATTTGTCTTGATGAAACAAAATACACAAAAATACGTACAAACGTTTTTATTTTCCCAGTTTTAATTGACATAAGCTACGTATTTGTTTGCGGTTTGCCAGGGCGAAGTTGGGAGATTAAATTCTTCGAACGACAGCTAATATCATGCAGTTTTATCACGATTTGAGCAAGAGAAATTGCTTCATACGTGTGGATTTGAAAGAGATTATAACAAGCAAAATTAAAAGTACATTTCCTTGCTATTCTACAATTTGTTTTTCGATCAGTATGGGAAAAGAAGCAGTAACTTCATATTTATCTGATGCAGACATTAGGTTTGCATCTGGCTTATTTTGTTTCTTTCAAATTTTAGTTTTGTGGGCAAATGGTTGCTGATATGGCGGCTGTGACACTCAGGCCTCGTATGCACATTTCGGACAATTAAAGCACAGAGCCTGTAAAGTTCAGTCACTTGAACGATTTAGGCCAGCGGTTCTCAACCTTGAGTAACATATGCCTATAAATCGTCATATGCGAAAATCTGCGAGTTGGCAAGTTTTTTGAAGTCTTCACACTTTGATTCAACAAAAAATCATAGAAAAGTTTTACTGTGTCGCAACACCGCAAAAGAGGTGAAAATCGCAATGATTTTTGCACTCTCACCATGACTGCCATGGCTTTTCTAACTAACAGAGCTATTTCTCAGCTGTGTGTAGAAAAGCATACGCAAAACAGAGAAAAACAGTAGTGTGTCCTTTAGACTGCAACACGCCCAATGCGTTTGAAACTGATTTCATAATCAATTTACTGCATGCTACGCACGGTCTGCTACTATCTGACGACCAGCCAAAAAAGTACTGCCTTTGTAGAAGTGCTATAGCCTTTCCGAATCGTTCGGTGTTTCTCAACTTCTCAACTTTTTTGGCCCACTCCTAACTTTGATTTTCAAAATAAACGTGCTATCCACCATGAAGCGCTAATTGATTTCTCTACCAAAATACCTAGTTTTTCGTAGGTTGTCAGCAAAAGCAAAGTGGGGATTGCAAAAATGAGAAATGGTTATCGCTTCAGGGATCGCCACATGGTATGCTGGGGGTAATATGGTAAATGACAACATTTGAATTCAAACTGGTTCAAATTTTATTCATTGCAAAATTTATTTATTCAGTTAAAACCTTTATGCCAGTCGTGTTGCTCGTGAATGCATTGGTATATTTGTACTGTGTTTTCGCACTCAATTTGACAGTGCAACGCTATAAAAGTGATAACTAGGGCAAGTTTTTGTTGCAATAAAATCGAAAGAAATTTGCGTTTATTTTTAACAATAGTTGCAGTAAAAAGCTGCATTTATGCACAAGCATTTTAAACGACAATGATTTATTCAAGCGATGTATTTACATGTAATGCTAAATATTTCCAAACATGATCTGGGGAGAAATGGTGATCTTTTGCCAATAGTTTGCGTAGCATGCTAAAACTTCGCTCCACAGTGCACCAAGCTACTTGGCGTTTAAAAAATTGGCATACAGTTCTGGACTGATGTTTGCCGAGTCATTCTACAATTGCTTTTAGGCCACTATGCAGTCCGAATCGGTCATCAAAAAGAACAGAACTATACTGAAATAATGTTAAAGCATGTTTTTTAATTCACACTTTTCCATTTTGCGCAATACTTGAAAAAAGTTTCAGTAAAAAGTTTCATGTAAAAAAGAAAAAAGTTGCAATATAAAATTCCTGGAACCAGCTCAAAACATCGTATTACATATATTCTGAGTATTTAGGAAGCCTTTGGAAGCTGTAAAAAATGTTGCAAAAGTTGCAAAAATTTGCTCTAGTGATCACATATTGAGTCATTACAACTGAGTTGTCATGCTCCATCAAACTACTGTCACGCTTCCCGTTGAAAAACACTGGTACAGTCTATTCAAAGTTGCGCTGCTTCAGAGAAAAAACGATGTAGAATTGCTAATTTCCCTATGAAACACCAAAGATATTTAAAGACAAGAATGTTGCACGTGCCATCTACCGCGTTTTTGAGAGACTGGGTAAATGTTGTGACAGTGAACCAGGTTATATCGCAAAGCTGAGATGCATTGACACAGAATTAGAAAATTAAATATTTTAAACAAAAACTTTGTATTCAACTTTACAAGGTGGTTTGTGATATCAAAATGCTGGAAGTGGAAAGCATCTTCTCGACCCTCTTTTTCGGAACTGGTTCATCTCATTGACGATGCATCGATCAAAAAGAGGGGAATAGGTTACATCAACATCGCTGAAGCTGTGGATAATGTTGATAAGGAAGTAAGATCCGGATGTTTATTGCAGCTTGGAGTAAGAGTAATGCCAACAACTAGATGTTGCTCAATTAGCACCTCGCAATTTCCGTTTTTAAAGGGCTGTATGTACAATATTTTAACTTCAATTGGCACTGACACAAAACCACTGCCAAGAGACGTTAATGGCTCGTGGTATGATTTCGCACTACGTTTTGTGATCAATGTTTCGGATTACTTTGTGGAGTCCTTTTCAACGTATTTTTTGAAGTTCCGAATTTTCATCAAATTTTGTCCAAGTCCTTTGTTAGTGCAGTTCTGTTGTTCCACGGACTTATATACCTTCACACGCCAACAAAAACGATTCTCTCCGAACGCAGGGCTGCTAAACAAAACCATTCGGTTGCTTTCTTCAGGAATATGCCAAAGAATTGAAACCTGATGTTTCTGCACGAAACTATTCTACATCTTCTGATCAATCAAGCGAAGGATGCTACGAAAACAAAGTCTTCTGTCACGTAGAAGACAGTGCGGTCGCAAAGAACAAAACTGTTCGATTCAAACACCCCCAGCAACCAACTTCAGACATTGTGTAACAATTAAAGAAACATGAGGTTAGATATCATCGTTTGATCAGAAGGAAGTAGTAATGGAACTAATTGTACCAGCAAGATTCTGGTGAAAGCAGCAGCAAGAACATACGAATCTTTACGTCGCAGTACATCACGTAAAGAACAACTCGTCATAGCATTGAGTGTTGAGACAAATAACCCGTTGGGGAGTTGCTGCCAGTACATTGGACTCAAACGTTGTGTAGGTCAATCCCTGAAGTAGACCAACGCTCCCAATCTGAGTGCAGGGTCACTGGATTATGCGGTGAGACTTTTGCTTCTTCTCAAACTCAGCAACAGAAAAGCTCCCAGGTCACCTTCCGACAGTGCAAGATCACACAGTAGCGAACTACTTGCTGCCGAAGTCCATTATTTTAAGATTTTCAGTATTTTTGCTCCCACATTTCAAGGTTACAATATGAGTGGTGTTCCCATGTAAAGACCGATATCGATCAAAGTGGTATACAAGACGCAATGTCACGCCGACCTACGAAGGAATAGAGCAGAATGTCGGCTTTTTATGTCTGTCTTAGCCAGGAAAAACAACAGTCATCACTCACCTGCACATATCAAGTTATGCTATTAGTGATGAAACATCGCAAATAAAAATACCAGTCTGCATTGACGCCAGTCTATCTAGGATTATACAGTGTTGGTATTTAGGATTTTTGTTTCTCGTAAATCAAGTTTTTGGAGGTTCGGTGAATATAGCGTGAAAAGTTATAATATTCGATTTTATTTAATTGGCAACGCGCATGAACCCAAACCAAGGTAATGAATGAAAATGAGAAAAAACTTGATCAATTTTATAAAGCATTATGAGCATGGAAATAGAGTTAAATTTGGTCGACTTGCAAAGCCGTATGAGAAACGACAAAGCAAATAAAATACCACCGGAGAATTCGAAGAGCAACTGTTTCCATTGTCAATCAGCATTCAATACGTTTTTGCTGACTAGAAAAACGATTGTTTTCTAATGCTACAGCATGATTTGAATTAACTCATTGCTTTTGCCTTGTGTTTTCTTAATGTGTGCGTTTGTACTGAAACAAATTTATTCTTTTGCATGTAACTCTGTTCATGATGTGCCGTACATTACAAATTAGTAAGATTCCATATTACGAACTAAGTTCGAACTGGCAGCCCCCAATTTAGGGTGATGGCGCCAACACAACATTTAGTTTAAAACTTTTGACAGTGCCAGCACTCGCCAAGGTGAAGCGTTCCTTTTTCCGAATGACTTTATACCCTGAGATCCTGACGACGAAGTTCAATGAATTAGCCAAAATAACTATTTTGTCATTCTTCGCAATAAGAGCTCTGCATTTTTTCCAATAAATGATTGAGCACAGTTTGCAAAATTTCATTTTGTAGCTCTGCGCTGGATTCAATGTCAGTACTTCCCCACTCATACTTCCAAACCTCTGTGAACAATGTGTTTTGAAACCATCTTACCCATCAGGAAGATCCACAGGTTTTCTGCTTTTTGTTACATTGTCTTCGCTATTTCTACTCGTCTAATGACTCGCGAAATAGCCCGCAGTTTTCAACACTCTTTGCGCTGCAAAGTTAATGTACGAGCCAAACTGAAATCAGACGAGGTGCATTCTACTAGGTTTTGTAACCAAATTGATATCAAAACCAGCTTAATCTCGAAGAAATTAGGCATCTACATTGTACTTAACTTTAAATCGCTAGTAGAACGTTTGGTGCTGGTGATTTTGACATCGACTTAAAGCAACCAGGTTTTCCTTTGTGTTTTGCGGTCTTGCTCACGCATGAAGTACTTTTTTGTATCGTGAAGCTCATGTTGCGTCATACTTACGTGAATGCCACACAATCGTGACTTCAGAGTTTCGTAATCAGTTCAAAAACAACCGCCTTTATATTTATGATAACGACAAAACCGTGATTTCAACAAGCTTTACAATTCAACGGGATCTACGTTTTGACGCATCGAACAGAGTTGGCGCCTGTGTTTAGTCATGCTTGAAGCAGTTTATCCAATTTTCAAGTTGTTTGGCAACAAATGATGACCTCCAAATCTTTTCTTGCAACCTAAATTGATTTTTCTTCGGAAAATTGCAAAAACTTACCATCTGTTGACATCAAGGCAGACCGTTGACCAAGTGTTTTTGTTTGTTTGCATGTTTGTTTTTTTGTATGCCATGCTTCAAACGTCGCATTGATTGTACCTGCTGCCGCAAATCAAATTCGTGGAACTACAGTGGACAATTGGTGGCGAAAAGTTTTCACAGCTAGTGTGCTTTCCTAAGCCTAAAAGCACCAGTTAATTTACGTGGTTTCTGTAGCTGCGAGCTTCTGATTTGTCAAGTCATCTGCAAAGCCTCTTCAGTCACCAAGCATAATTTTTCCAGTGTCAACTTACGTATCCATATCAGGTAAAATTGCATATCAGCAACAAAGCTTCTTTGTTCAAATGTTATGAATTACCTTGTATTAGCCAATCATCTGCAAGATGGATCATTATCTTGACGGCCTTTCGATTTAGTGCAGCCAAAGATGATAAGGTTAATACAAGGTTCAACTTATGCACTTTTTATCACAATCACGCTTACAGTTTGTCACCGATAAAACTTGTTTGGAAAGGATTAATATGATAAAGCAAAAGATACTTTTTAGTTTTGAAGATCCAGCCAAAGGGCAGGAAAAAGTCAAGGGATTAGTTTAAAATGTATATTGAAAATGAAGGTTATCAAATGCCAACGTTTGTGTACAACAGCGTGGTCCAACTGCTATTGACCTACGGGCCATTTTACAAAAACGTGACAATTAGCGGGCCACTTCCAACAAACTAATGTATAAAACAACAGATTTGCAAGATGTAAACTAAAGAAGGGGGAAGATAAGTGAATGCGTCATTGAAATTATTGCACAATAGCAAATAGTAATTTATTACAAATCTCTATCAGTGGGTTGCCTGTGATTGAGGATTCTCTGACACTATCGTTCCTTTTGCAATAGCAGTGTTAGTGGCAGCAAGCCGGAGACTATATCGTCCAATGTTTGGTCTACCATTCAATTTCTGCTTTTTAGATTTGACTTGCTTCATCGTAGAAAGTACACTCTCAAACACGTATGGATTTCCAAACATCGAGTGTATTTTTAGTGCGAAATCTTTCAGTTTGAGAAATCTATCATGGCTGACTTATTTACAGACGCTTTCTACAGTCCCTTAGTCCAGAGGTTCCCATCCTGGGGTACATGTACCCTTATGGGTACATTTGCCTTTCTGAAGGGGTATATTTAAGGTAAGCGATAGAATTGAAAAATGTATTAGTATACTTTCTATTTCCAGATATTTATACATACTGTATATCAGTGAATATTATTTTCAAAAATCATTATGTGCTTATTCTTAAATATATCTATAATTAGCCATGATAAAATATTTTGTCATGAGAAATTTTAGGGGTACATGCTGGTCTATCGAAATGCTGAAGGTGGTACACACAAATGCTGAAGGGGTGCAAAGAAAGGTTAGGACCCTTGGTCTAGTCCAGTGGTTCTTAACCTTTTTTTACATATCTTACCCTTTATCAAACAAGATTACCAGATTTACCCCCAATACACTCAATGGTGCTCATTGATTAATAAAAATGAAATTAACAAACTCTAACAGTGTGGAATGATTTGTAAAAATTTACATTTGCTGCAATTTATGGTTCAGTAAATTTACCTCATTGGAAGATGAAATTTACTCCCAGGGGTAAATTTACCCCAGGTCAAGAACCACTGGTCTAGTCTAACGCCTTAAATTGTACATTTTTATTCAAGGATGTTATGCTTGTTCTTTTTAAAACTACCTACAGAAGTAACTCGCATACAACATGAAATCAATTCTGAGAAAGCTCGCGGGCCATCCCATCCGCGAACCACATGCGGCCTGCGGGCTCGTAGCTGGACCACACTGGTGTACAATATCGGTGGATATGCCTTTCCAGTGAAAAGGTGACGTGCATGAATTCTTTCGTGCCATGACTATAATTTTGTAGACTGGTCGGACCAGTTTGTAACAACAACGTTGAGCATGAAATGCCTTCAAAACAGTTGACACTCTTTGACGATTTTACTTTTTTAAGGATGCCCGAAATGTTGCACACACAATTCACGCATAAGTGCGTGATTTTTCTGATGCAGCGAATGCAGTCTTGTGAGAAAAACTGATACATCAGCTTGTGGTTACCCGATCCGACAAATTGAGATAAAAATGTAAACCGGAGGGTGTTGACAAGCACGTATCGTAAACACCCGTGTTTTGCAAAGAATTTGTGTTTGGCAACATACAGTAGCATTGTCAACTTTTTATAAGAAATTTGTTTAAGACCTGACCTTTGCTAAAAAACTTTTTTTTTCTTTAAAAATATGTTTGCCGATAAATAGTTGAAAAACGCCAAACAAATAACATACCATATGCAAACACGATACATAATGCAAACATGTTCCTAAAATTAATTTATTCTTAACAGATTTAAGCTGTAGTTAATTGCTTTGCAGTTGTGCCTTCAAGTCAATTTTCCGGCTAAAGAAAGAGAAAATTTTATTCACTTGGTTTACTTAGTTTGCTTCGATTCTATATTATTTTTAACACGCAGGAACTCTATCTACGCAAATTTCCAATAAAAAAATCTTTCTTATAAATTTGAGAAACAAATACCCAAGTATATGGAAAGAATTTCGATGCAGCCTCCATTGTCAGTATGGTGGACTGACAAAAATTTAGAAATATGATTTTTTTTCATCGGACGACATAAATGTGTTTGTTTAATGTTGATGAAGTGTGGTGTTGACTCCCAAAATCTTTCAGCTTAGGCTATCTTTTTCTTAAAACTTACTTTGTGCAGTAGTTTCTGCGGAAGACTTTACTAAACTTAAAGAGCAAGCTTTAAAAAAAACCTTAGGTTATGAGTAAAATGTTGTTAGATTTTTCACAGTGACAATCAGCCTAACGAATACTGTCTTGCCACGAACAGTCTTGCAGAAAGTTAGTCGAGATGAACTTTGTCCCTCACAATGAAAAGACCCTGAAATTGGGAGAGGGAATTGAACCTGGTGGTTGCAACAGTTTCCGATTCAAGCTGTACCACCTCATTCGCTTTATTCCTGCTTATGCTTAGCAAGAGTTCTTTGACATAATAGGTTTCAGTAAACGTGTTACCCTCGTTGAAACCACTGACACAAATTGGTGACGCGCAAGAAACATGATTGCGTCAGCACAGAGACAGAAACTGGCAAACAAGCGAAGCTCGTCATCCGCCGACTCCCGGTTCACGGAAAAACTGTAATCGCGTACAGTGATTTTACGGCTCACTTAGATCCACTCTCGCTTTCTCCTAACACGTTTTGTGAAAACAACTGGCCGGTTCGAGAACAGTCGCATTGTGTAACTGTGATGCGGCATGGGGTATGTGGCAAACTTGTAACTATATCAGAAGCGAATGAACAGAAAACCAACAAGTTATGACTGGAATTTTTTAGCTGCTTAAGACTTTTTACCGACCTGTTTTTAATGATATTTCAAAAACCTTACCAGGAGCTAGAAACGAACCGAGTTTTGCTGTGAGCTTCCTTACCGGGCAAGCTGGAAGCAGCTTGAAGATTCAGGTATACCTTTACCGTTCTACTAGTAAATGATAGCAGTATAGTTGGGCAGTAGACTTGTGGAAGGGTGAAAGCAAGCGACCTCACAATCTATTGAGCAAAATGAAGAAAGGAATGAAGAATGCTCTTGAAATCAGAAAAATGTCGTCATGAGGCAAGGACAAGGATCAAAACCCTAAATACTCTTTTTGATAGGGAATGCATTGGCGAACAGAGCCAGATAATAGCGAAGATGCAGGCAGCTTATTTGAGCAATACCTTCACAGTTCATTCTTTATTTAATTTCCTTCAAATGTACACTGGGGCTTGTGAACACTGTTCCAAGCGCAAATGTTCTACTTAGCAGATAATGAAGAAAGTGACATCTAGAGAAAGAAATGTTACGCAAATATCTTTCATCTGGCAACGAACATACAAGTTTTAGAGCAACACTGGTCAGTATATATTTTCCAGGTCCTGTGTCAAAAGCCTTGCATGCGCTGTTATAAGTGGCCGCACTAGTAACGAAAATAGATTACCTCACTATTTGTTTTCTCCCACTATAAAAACACTGACATGTTCACGCACGCATGCACCAAAGAATGCTCGCGGAACTTTGTGCTTTGATACGAGCAGAAAAACTCGAAATAGGGCAGTTTTGTCTTGTGCTTAAAAATTAACTTTTCTTCGACTGACCTCATGACGAATGGCGAAAGTACGAACGCTGCCCTCAACTGGTAAACTTAGCCAGGTTAGTTTGGTGGCATTCAAGTTTGTTATAAAAATCTTACCAGTTTTGGAAGGCTGCATTGCGTGTGCAATGAAGAGATATCAGTTAAGCGTTTTACGCAATCTTGGTATAAGCTGAATTTGGAAGGACATTTCCTATAAGTTGTGGGTTATGCCGTTTTACTAAATTTTTGTTTTGTTCAAGCACATTCAAGTGTCTAAAAAGTTCCGTAGAGATGGAAAAAAACTAAGATTATGTGAACCTGTCAATCTATGCAAAGTAAACCTTCCTTAAAACGCCTAAAACTGAACAGGGTTTTAGATTTTTCAACAAAAGTTATGATCCGAGGAACAAGTCTTTCTGCTATCTGGTTTACATCGAAAGCATTAATATAATTGATCTAAAATCTTTTGCAAAACAAGGTCTAAGAAAACAAACAATGTTATTTTTGCACATGCACCTACATGACTCCGTGATCCGTGTAAATGCAATTCACCGCTAACAGGTTGTTTACCTGGCTGGTGATAATGACTAAGAAATGAATAATTTTTCGAAGGAAAACTTCCTTGTCGCGTGCTTGCGTTTGTGTGCAGTATTTCAGGATGATTTTGCTGCCTAACATATCTCGATTGCTGCCTTGGTGGAGCTTCTTTGTTGCAATTGAGATTTGTCAACACGGCTGTAGCCCACCACAAGTGAGCAAAGGCAATGCAAAGGTTGGCGCTAACATGTCAGATAGTATATTTGAAAGAGGTGTACATTGCTTTTTTATGATAATTTTAGCAACACTACTATACCAAACATAAGTTTTCGCACCTTAAAAATGGTGTTGAGAGCCGCATGTCAGCCTCTACATCAGGGATGGGGAACCTGCGGTCCGCGTGAACATTTGATATGGTCCGCATCAGAATTTTCGTTACCTGATGTAGAGTACAAAATCGCATCAAAACGAAGCTCCATGATAAGCACGTATTTAAGTCATTACAGCTAGAAGACTCTACCCCTCGTTGTAAGCTAAAGGTAGAATTTTAGGATAAAATCAATTGTTAGTTGTGGCCCGCCAGCGATAATCCACAATTTATACGGCCGGGATAATGAATAGCTTCCCACCCCTACTCTACATTTTTATATATAAACTACGTCACAGAGCAAAACTTAAGTCTAGCAAAGCCGCCCTTATGGACCGTGCTGATGATGAAAACAGTTGTTTCCGAAATTGACAACTTGGTTTTCTTTAAATCATTGGTTTTGTATACGGTTGTTTTAAAAGGAAATATGTCAAAATATATGTTGTAGAAAAATTATCGCCATGCAGTGACAGCCAGTTAATGCCCAGTCAGAGGCTTCATATTACCCGAAAAGTTATCGATGTACCTCGATACCCATACATCGTTACATATCCCTACCTTAGGTAACAGAAATTAAAGGACTATACACTAAACTTTCAATAGGTTCTAGAAATATGTTGTACGCTTGTTTGCGCGGGGCGCAAACAGACACCGTCTAGCAAACTCTTGCTTGCTCACTAATTCTATTTAGGGAAAACCTAGGCAGTGTAGCGTAAAAAACGCAGTTTTTATCTACAAAACAAACTCACGTACAAGTGGGAAGAACTAGAGACGAAGCACAGCGGCATCGTGTCACGGTCTGTGCAGAAACTAAGCTTAGTGTTAAATCGTGTTGAAACAAGCAATCAACCGTATCATTTTTTGCCATTACGCAAGCTGCCCTGTCGCTGATAGCATCTTTGTCAAAATTTCCGTGAAAGATGATCACTTGTCCATAATTTCCAAGTCTGCTTATATTTTTTTTACATATCTTCAGTTCTTTTCATTTTTTCTGGAATTTGCAACGCGATAAAAGAAGTACTGTGAATATGATATATGAAACATTGCGATACTGAAATAACGAAAACGTTTTGCAAAATAATTACACTTCCGGATATAAAACCTTCAACTTTGTTCAGCGCGCATTGCTCTACTAATGATAGATAGAGTTGAGTCATCATACACTTCTTTGGAAAGCAGTTGTTACAGTTTGTCGAAAAACGTAGCGTGTGAATGACACATATTTCGCTTAAAATTAAAAGGCTTGATTCACGAGTTGATACGTCTCGTTTGTTTCGGGGGTTTCTCTTGTTCTGCTACACTTACTCAAATAACTTGGAGTTCATTTGAAAAGCAAGTTGATGTCAAGAAAAAGTTTTAAACTCTTTTGTTTTTCAACGATAGAGGTTAAATGATAAGACATTACGTATGACCGCAAGGATAAGGAAATGAGATTTAGGTTTACAAAGGACTGGAGCAAGTTTTGAAACACGCAGGTTACAATCCACCAGTGACGGATTTGCGCATTGGCCATGGCCTAGGGCCCCACGCAGCACCTTCCTGTGACAACTCATTATTAAGTTAAAGTTTGGGAAATTGCGCAGAGGCATAACTTCACAAGTTACTTTGAAACGAGCGAAAATGCAAATGTCTAGACTCTTATCAGTACAGTAGCAACACGATAATGTTGTTTGCCACGCAATGTAAGAATGAAAATCTTGCTTTTCATCGAAATTCTGCAGTGTCCAGCGGTCTTACCTTGTGGTGAGCTTTTTGTCAGTGAAACATCAAGTAAGAAAGAGCTGTCTGGTGAAAGGCTTGATACTAAGGAACATGGCTGGGTGCAAGAGAGATGCGGGCCATCTGTATGAAAGTGGTCACAGGAAAAGAATGAAAGAAAAACCAATATTTATTTCATATTCAATTTTCCACTGACAAAAAGCTCGCAACAATGCAAGACCGCCAGACACTGCAGAACTCCGATGAAAAGCAATATTGTCAGTATTGGATCCTACGTTTGGCTGTTTGCAATTAGAATGCCCGCAAACACAGATTGCTTGTTGAAGCTCTACAAGTCTATAGGTTAGTTAAACCAGTTAGAACAGGTTTTCGTGAGTTTTACATGAGAAAACGTGTCTATCTTGGACTTATTTTATGGTTAGCTGAGGACAGGCCCGTAGATAGGAGGGCGCAGGGGGGCGAAGCACCCCTGCTAAATTTTTCGCCCCCCTGGGAAAATGGGATGGACATAGTTTAAAAGATTTGGGCCCCTCTCAGAAAACTCTTCACCCGCCTTGGTGTCCCAAGCTGGTTACGCTGGGGATGTTGCGACAATCCTCTGCTGTGCACAACTTGTCTTCATGCTGTTTACCATCAGCCTATAGCACAGAGGGTTGAAACATATTTTGTATTGCTTGTAAAATGACAACTTAAAACAGCATAAATAAGCTCTGTGTTCACAGAACGGATTGTGTTTGTTTGGTCCATGAAATATGTGGTTACTATAACAAAGGAGTGTACGTTCAGCTAATCAAATCAACAACTAGACGATATTTCCGAGGGCGGCACACGGGCCCGCATGAAAATGTAGCCTACATATCCGAAAAATGAACATACAAAAAGCGCTAGATATCACGGAAATTTAACGAAGAGAACTTCTGAACTACGCGAAAGATCTATGAATTCCAGGAAAAGATTGGATTGCCCTTTGTTCTTGAGAAGAATGTGGGGCAGTGTTTTTCAACCGGGGTTCCGCGGAACCTCAGGGTACCGCGAGTGGCTGTCAGGGTTTCCGCCGAAATGAACCGAATTTGCCTGTATAGTGGACGCATAAGTGCTTCCTAAATCCGCCCTTCAATCCACTGCCTTTTATATCTTCCTGTTGGCGCAACAAAAACAGCTGCATTGAACTGCGCCTGCCTATGAATAACTGTATTCGTTTGTTTCCGGTTGAGTGACAGCGTCTCTTCTTAGGAAAAATTTGCTTTAGAGTGGTGACCGCTGTACAGTTGATGTTGGCTAACTTCTTAAATATTTGAAATTTGACTTACTGCTCCGGAAAAGCTGGGAACTTCAGGAAATCCTACGTCCATCAGTTCAAACGAAGAGCTCGAGAAATAAAATGTAACTGAGTGGTTGTTAGAGTCGACCACAAATACTGTAGGGTCATGCTAGTTCGGAAAAAATTATGAGATTTTTCATCATTAAGGCAGTTGAACCCGTTGTTTATGGTGGTGAATCATCAAGACCCATTGCAGTCCTTATAATAGTTTTTCTAAATCTCGTTGGTGTGGATCAACTGGTCTTTGGATGAAACTATCTTGGTTGACTCCAAGTTAGTGTTACATCATTTTGGTTTACGATAATAATAAGCCAAACCGACAACCGTTTCAAACAGAAATTTATTCTATGGCAGTACCATCTTTTAGTTGACATTACTGCTATTATTTTTTCAAAACATGCAACATATATTTCTAAACTCTATGTAAACTGCCTACACAGCTTACTTTAATATCCCATGAAGAGCCAGTGCGTCATGGTTGAGAAACATTTGCTCAAAACAACACACACTAGCTTTTTCTCTGTACTACGATTGTTTTTAATCAAAGGAAGTCGTAATACAAACGAAAACGTACGGACGTGACGGTTGGCAGAACACTTTGATGAGACGTCTTGCCATCTTCATGAATATAAGGTTGGTATTCAATGAGAGACAAGCAAGGAATCCCTCTGCAAATTTTTCGTAGGAAATCGATTTCACGTAACACTAGGCATCGCCAGTCCTTGAATCTGCAAGCAACGCTAACAGGTGAAAAGTTGGAAAGCTAAAACAAGGGCACCAGAGAAAGCAAACAAACTCAAGACTGAAGTGAATAAATCACAACACAAATTGCGACAATTAAAACTTGAAAATACATGTTTCTCAAATAATTGCGTTCACTGGAACTTCAAATCTTACTTCAGATGTAACTCAAATTGACCAAATCACAATACAAGCTGACACAATTAAAACCGGAAAATACGTCTTTCTCAAATAATTGCGTTCACTAGAATTTCAAAACTAGCTGGCGCTTCATTGAGCAGGGCAACAGATTCATTTAGCTCGAAACAACACGCCGTTAAGATTCAGAACGTCGGCGGAATACGTAAGCAATACCGGGGTTGTCAGGTTGGTCTCGTCTAGGCCAATTTTCAAAATTATGACCTCGTTTCAAGTTGTTTGGCCTGAAAAATTATATTTGGCCCTTTTTAGCCTCATCGCAAGTTGTTTGGCCTTAAAAACTGTTCGGCCTTTTGTTTTTTTACGGAGAAAAAGTTTTCTCTGCAGAAAAACGTTACTATTCCATTTTTTCGGCAACACATTTGCAAAACGTTTGTGATAAATGCTATATTAGACTGACGCCGGCGTTCTGACCTTTGTAAGATTTGAGAGAAGCGAGATTCGAATATTTTTTTGCTTAATCAACTGGAAATGTGTCCACTGTATCGGGTGTTGTAATCATTGAGCAGGCTCAACGCTTACAGACAGGTCTGCGTCTCCGCGATAGAAATCCTACAATGACGTCGAGGAAGTTGAAGGGCTCTTGTAATTCTGGTCGTAAACTCGTATAGGAGAAAAATGGAGATTACTTCCGTATGTGTGCAGAAAGCTGCAAAAGGATCAGTATACAAACTGTGGCACCATTGTATCCAAGTGTGCGATCTCACAAACCATAAGTCAGAGAAGCATCAGTAATAAGCTTGTGATTAGTACAAAACACCACAGCTTCAGTGCAAGGCCAAGCAAGACTTAAATCTCAACTTTAAAGAAAATTTCTAATGGTATGCTTGTAATTCAGCTGTTTCTTTGTGATAAAGAAATAGCAATATGACAAACAAAGTTTGGATTTTTTCTAGCCTTTATGCAATCGGTTTGGCCTATTTCTTGCTTCATTTTACCATTGTTTGGCTTTTTATTGAAATTTTCATCTGGCAACCCTGACCCTGATCAATACTGCATTTCTAACGTAGGCAACCAAATTCTCGCGTGTACGTTTAAAAACGCTGTGACCGATGATAGCAACATTGCCAGCACGTTGGTGGTGAAAATGGTCAAAAAAATTAAGTCAATGAACAGCGAAAGGCCAGTAATGGTTTCATTACTGGAACAAAAGTTCCTTGCATCTCAGTACTAGTTTTTGACCTTGAGTGACATCAAACAGTGTTTTGTGCATGTTGTTCTTTAGAGGCAAACGCTTGGAGATAAAAGTGATATTTTCGGCAACCTAATTTTTTCTGCATTCGCAGTAAGGTGTGTATATTTACATTGCGCAAACATTACTTAATGTCTCGTTGTTACATTACTGATAACCAGACCCGTATCCAGGGGAAGCTTCGCCGCCCCTGCAAAATTGTTAGCCCTCCCTGGAAAAATGTTTAGGACATACGTAGTTTAAAGCTATTGGACATAGTTCAAAAAATTTGGGCCACTCTCACAAAACTCTTCGCTCACCCTGGTGTCCCAAGCTGGTTACGGGCCTGCTGATAACCGGCATCAAACAAACGATATTGCCATATTACGGCTTTTTTATTGATTAAAACTATATGTTACTACTAAACCTACAGACTTTGCACCTATTTCCTAAAACCTCGGTGCTGTTAACTAGTGCAAAGGTTTCCATACTTTCTGACTCCAGGACTGCATTCGATTCAAAAATTTGAAAGTGGGCTACGTCGGGAGCTGGTAGATAGATTGCATCTGTAATATAATATAAATGAGATGTAAAATTATTAATTGGCTTTATTACAATATTTTGCACAAACAGATCTGGCCTCATTAAAGAGCTACCCACGGCAGTTTGCCCGCGTGTGGTCTAGTGACTTTTAACTGGCTCATTTTATGAGAAACACGAGTGTTTCAAGCTTATGCTGTTTTGAAAGATGCCGCGGAAATAGGCGCTTGTAACATGAGTCGACAGGCTCAGGCGCGCAACCAGGGGGGGAAATGCCCCCGAAAAATTCAAAACATGGCATTACAATTTTGAAATTTGCAGAGACTTTTAAAGAATACAGATTGAAATTTTGTATTCTAATCATGAAATTTGATATTCTAATTCTGAAATTTCAGAAATGTGTGTGTGTACGATCTTGCCTAACTTCTGAGGAAGAGAGTTTACAAAGACTCTCGAAACGTCAACAATAAATACTAGATTGTTATCACACCAGTCGAGCAAAGTTTGTAGCCAGGAGACTATGCCTGGTGACAGAAACAGTATACTACGTTCACCTTGTATTAGCTTTACGTTTTTCTGAGGTTACTGTAGGCTACTAAGAGTTTTTGCATTTTATGTTCAGTGCGTAACCGTTGCTGGGGTTTCACAGCCAAGCTCTAACGTTGCAAAGGAAACTCAATTTCACAAGGGCCTCAAAGTTATTAAGTGTTGTTTATGTAGTCCTGGCAAAAGTGGCGAGGCCCACCCACATCTGGTGGCGGGCCTGACCCAACCATTCGTAATAAAGTTCAAGTTGCATTCCTGCCTGCATTCCTTTCAAGAGTGTTTCAGTTCGCAGACGAAGTCTCGTATCTACGATTGAAACAATAGCATCAGTGATTAAATATATCCTAGCATTCGTATCAGTCTTTTGTATCTGACAATTTCACCGCTCGCAATATCGTCTGCAGAAATTTATCTCATGGCATATTATATTCAACTGAAGTTTCAAAAACCTAGATAATTGATTTGGTAAATTTGTTGAAACAAGACAAAAAGTTAGGCAGGTTTACTAGTAGCCTATACATCTACTACACCAAAGCCATGACTGCTTTAGTTGAATACGGAACCAGGTGTTTGTATCAAGCTACTAATTATTGCTCTGTCCTGATCGTTTGGTCTGCATCTTGATTAAAATTCTCATTTTCGGAAATGTTGCGAAGAGAACTTTGTCTGTGACCATTTGCGAAAAAGTTGTATCACGGTTGAATAAGCACGATGACGTCATCGAATGAAATTCCATGAAAACGGCCTCCCGAAATAAAGAGCTGGTTGCGCCCCTGGGCAGGCTTACTCTGAGAAAAACAAATATGATCTAATTGGGCAGGTGTCTGCACACTCGACTTTGAAAACCCAAAAACATTACATATGCATCTCGTTTCTTAGCATTTCAGAGCCGGCGATTGCTTGTTTATCCTGGTTAATCCCTCAAAAGTTTGGAGGTGCGAGCTGATATTGGTCCGATTTATCCACAGAGGTGGCCACACTACGCCCGGCAAATGTTTATATTCCGCCGTCGAGATTAAGTCATACATTTACGTTTAGAGACAGAGAGAAAATATATCAAAACATAGATTGATGCGTTTGGCCCCCTCCAACAGACCCGCTACCAGATGGGGGCAATCGTGCAATTACTCCCCTCCGAAATTTTCAAAAACACTTTTAGTGGTTTAGTGTTTAGGTACAATATCATCACATCAAATTACCATCATTTTGCCCCTATGCTACTACAGCTGTTGCTCTACCGTTGCACCGAAATAATTTCTCGATTATTGTAATTAAATGCCTGCTGCACTGTAGATGTTATTTTGTCATTGTAGTTTAATTCGTATTGTGATCATATACTTTATGAAATATGAACTGCTTTGTTGTACTAAAATTGATCAAAATATTAAGTATTAAAACTAGACTGCTTGAGATGTCATGTAAAGTTATAATTAATAAATCAACTATTTTTATAAAAATCTTGTGGTTTTATTATAAATACACACTTTTTCACTTGATATACCATGCAGCCTTTTAAAATTGTGAGTTTCTAAAGGTAGCTCTTGCATTGAAAAGTTTGTTCAAATCTTTTTGAAAACATGTGGCAGTAACCTGGTCCGCAAAGATAATCTGGTAATTCCTCCCAAGTACTATGTTTGTTTCACGTTTAACTGAGCGATATGACCTAAATGCTCTGTTAATAGTTCAGTCACTCACTTGCGCCTAGTTACAAATGTTAAAATACATGCTTATGGCCGACATTGCGACTAAGTACATTATATTGCTTAAATACTAAGTTTTACTGTTGCTGAATTATGGTTTATTTAATTTTAGCGTTTCCCAATTACTTTTGCTGGATTTTTTAATAGAGCTGAAATCGTAATATTTTCCTACGTGAGCGTTTGTTAGGTCTAAACTTTTATTGTCCTTTTCTGCATAATTGGAATAACAGTCAACACTTTTGTTACGATGGCTACCCTTCGAGTAACCATTTCATCAAATATCGTTATAATTACACTTGCGATGACAACGGTGACTACTCAAAGAATATGTTATTCAGGTAAGCTAAAATTTGCACTTCTTGTCCTCACAGCTAGTTAAGAAACGATTGCTTTCAACGTTTCACGTTTTGAAAATATGTGGCAGTAACCTGGTGTTTTGAAGGATGAAAAGCGTGGCAGTGATTAGTACGCTTGTCCGTTAAAGCTTCTTCAAGTTTATGAAATCTTCAAAAAAACGAAAAGTAAAAATAAAAAAATCGATAAGAGAGAGTTTTATTCAATGACAGTGTTGCGATCATAGTAACCAAACCATCCCACAAAATTTATCCTGCTGCAGCCGTTCTTCATGCAACTCAACAGACCGCAGCTCATCGTTACCTTAACCTAAATGGTATCACGCAGTCATCAACGAGTGCTTAAAACCCTCGGAAAGCACTGGGCCAGCACAATCAGTACACACTCGCTGCCAGGGATGAATGCATGCCTTTGGGTCAAGGATGATATTCCCCATCGGATGATTTTGCAGCTTATGTGCAAAATTGGCAAAACTTAATGTGATTTAAGTTTGGCTAGATTTTTTATGTTGAACTAGAGGATGGCTTAAGAATAATAAATGCTGTTCCGATTTAATGTAAGCCTTCTTTTCGTAAATCCGGTTATCATCAGCTTTTGATTATTTGACAGAATTTCAACTGAAAGTTATTTCTCCCTCGAAGTTGTAGTTAAAGCTTTGTGTGTTATCTATAGTGATAAGTATGCGAGATCTCAAGTTCTGAGACTGAGAATGAGTTCAAACTTCAACACCGAGACTGTCAAAAAGGCGAGACGGAATTGAGACTTGAATATCCGACACCGAGCCATGAGACCTGAAAAGCGTTTTTGGCTGGTAACCCAAACCCACCTCCATTTTTATTGTTTCAGGGATAAACTTAAGTAATTTTAGTGCTTTCATGTGAACAGGGTTGAATTGATTTCGGCGAAATTTTAAGGGCACGACTAAATGCAAGTCACCATACAGTGCTATCGATCTCCATATTTGTTAATTTTCATTCAAATTTGCCAAGATTTTTTGTTTCTTGCCAAGGATTTCTGTAACAATGAGATAATTTAGTCATTTTGGCTGTATTTTTAAACAAACATTTTCCTAAGCAATTCTATTTGAATAGGAACTGATGATGTCTGCTCCGTAAGCAAAATATATGCTCTGATAAGATCATATTGTTTGATTCTAGGCTGTGAAGATTTCTTTCTATAAATAGTTTCATAAGCAAAGTTTGAAATAGCTTTTTGTCCAGAAAAATAACACAAGAAAACGAGCTATCATGAAACAAAAGGTGTGTTCAAGGAATATATTCCTAAACAATATTTTCAAACCAAGCGCACTAGACTTGGAATTGGGAGACAGTTTTTCAAGGAAAGAACTGCAAATGAAAGCAACTGATTTGGTAAAAATTTGAAGGATTGGCATGTAGCGTTTAAGACACCTTCATCTTAGCAAAGAAACGTGGTCCTTTAATTTGGCTCTTTTAAACAAATGCGTATGGAGGGGGGCTGCAAGATTTGAAACCACTCCATTAGCAGCTTGTCAAATTATAAATAATGATGTATCTTTTGTCTGCTGGGTGTTTTTTAACCAATTTTTCAGTTAAGGATCGGATGAATTGTAGAAAGTTAGGTGTTAGTACTAGCAGGCGTACCAACACACTTTATGCAATCAGGCAGTTACGAATTTTCGAGGTATGCGAAATTACTAAGCAGCGTTGGCGTAGCAGCAAGCATAGCAACACCTCGGTGTACCGTGCTGTACTACGGGCATGGAAACAAAGTAGAGCTCGTGCGCACTGTTTTGTATTTAAAACCACACAAAGCTTAGAGTCTTGCAATATGCTCATTCTAAAGATTGCAGTGTGAAGTGTGTGCGACCGCTGTTTGCTGGCGCAACTAATTCTTTATTCAGTTCATCATGCTCGCCACACTAGTCCGCGAAGTGGTGAGTGAGGATGGATAGGTTTTTGGTGAAAGTAAAAAGGTTTACTTGCTTGTTGAAGGAGAACAGGTTGAGCAACCTCGAAAAAATTTTAGTGATCACTGCCAGCATATTACTTGTCCACCGGTAGAAAAGCAGCAACGAGCGTAACTGGTAGCAACAATGTTTCCGCGAATTCCCTAGGTATGTATAAGAGTAATAACTTTGGCAACGTTGTGGGAAGTTCTCTGCGCGAAAGCGACGTAAAATGTTTATTGCTAAATACCTGAGCTTTTTCATCTTCGTACTATTTTCCAGTAGTGCACATTGGCTTCTAGTGGCGTTTCCAAAAGCGATGGCTTCATATGACTAGCCTACAACGAAACCCATGAAGAGGCATTTGCAAATGGTGCGTTGCGTTCTCACCTAATTTTCTCAACCGCAGGGCTATAGCTAGACCCTTGCGGTCCGTGTGGAACCTTGCGAGCCATGACAATTAACGTTATTATGGCCATTTGTGCCCGACTCTTCACAATTTTATCCTTTATCCCGCAAGCTGTACATCGGACTGCGACAGCAATTCTTGCGGTCGGCACAACCTTTCATCATGGAAATCTTGTCAATCTCAGCTAATTTATGGGGCACCTGGCTAGATAACCTCTGTATTTTTTCGGTGCCCCGGCGTTTGTTGCTTTAGCGAGTACATCTGGCGCAACTCACTCAGTACCGCCAAATTAATCTATCTATCTATCTAAAGCTCTCGGTATGTTGGCAAAATAAGCGCACAAAAATCTGAAAATAGCGAAAAAGATTATAATTCTCATCAAACTTTTTTCCATGTTTATTCATTTAGCTACGGCGAGCGGCAGGTCGGAGCCTGAATATGCTCTTCGTCGCGTCATGTCCAGCGAACAAACAAACGACGAATAGTTAACGAAAGGTTACAAACACACGACAAACAAATAACAGAAAATTGCAAGCACACATTAAACGGGCTAATATACGACCAACAGTCGACAAAATTTTACAAGAATATTGGGAACAAAGAATTAACTTCATGAACAGTGAATTGCTGAATAATAAATTGCTATAAGGAAACCCAAGGTTTTATGGCGAGGTAAAGCGGTTAGTGCGTTCTAGGTATTTAGAGACAACCCTATAAATATTTGAAATGGGCTTAAGTTTAAGCATAGGATGTCCAAACAGCAGAATTTGCTGAAGTCTTGCATGATCGCACTTTATACTTGACAGCAAATCTTGTAGGCTATCTTTCATTAAAATTAATTTTACAGACTGTAGATCAACGCGAAATGCAGAATGAGGAGTACAGTTAAGAACCCGATGCCCTATGAGGCCAAAAAAGCCACGCCCCATCCCGAAACAAACTTGCTTTGAGTTTTGAATTTTCACTGGTGCTTTATATCAATTTTAACTATTCGAAAATAAAGGGAAGAAACAGTCGCACGCAAGTATGAACAGCGTTTAACGTGACCGTTTGCGATTAGATGCTAAAATATGCGACTAAAGCATGCAACTTTATTGGCAAACTTGCCATATATAGTGGACAGCACGACCCGAGGTGCAGCCTGAGTGAATGCAAGGGGTCAGCTTTCTTGCAAAGGAGTTCAATTTCAGATGAGACATGTTTGAGAGGATTACTTTCATGAAGTATTACCGAACCAAATAGAAACGTACTTGGTCAAGACATGATCAAACCCAAGCGCACGACGCAAAGGAGTGTTATGCAACAACAGAATGTTTCCCATAACACGGTTGGCATTGCGGATAGTAGGTATGCGATGCCAGGTAGTGATATAGGGGTCTCAAGTTTTAAATGTACAGCAAGTCACTGTCAGAATATGTCGATGGTAGAAGAGGTTTTGAATATTTGGAAAACAAAAGAGAGAATAGAGAAGGTTAATTCCACTTTACTTACACACATTTAGTTTCGACCATGGCTGATCAGTTGGATATCGATAACAAACTTCCAAGGCACACTGGGCAGCAAGTATATCCAATCCAGAAAATCATGAAGCAACTTTTCCTGAGGAGTTCTACAAAAAAATCGTTCATATTCCGCATTTGGAGAATACGATTTATCAAATGGAGGTTCGATTTCTTCCCACAGAGCAACTCTGAAGTTGCAGTATTTGATTCCTGCTTTCCTTAAACTTGGCTGCTTCTTTGCTCTTCAAGACAGTTTGGACATGTATAGCTGTCACGTTGACTTTTGATCGTCAATCTTGAAAGCAGAATATGCCAGATGGACGTTTAAGTGGTTCAGTGCCCCAAACTCTGATCTGCCGGCAAACATTATGGAGACACTAGCCCTTTATTAGCCTTTTGCTTTCCCAAACATGCAGACCTTGTTGCATTTACTGTGTTTTCAACGTTACCAGTCAGAACAACAAGTGAACGTTACTTTTCAACGCGTCGGCGGCTGCTATAAGCCTATCTACGCAGCACTATGGGACAAGACCCTCTTAATGGCGATTATTTGCGATGTGACAGTTGCTCCTGAGATGGTTATCGACGAGTTGTCCAAAAAGAAACGCAGACTGAACTTCATCTTCGTCACTGTGCTCGCAGATATTTTGTAAAATCAAAATTTGGCCATGGCAATCCTCTGATTTGTTTCTATGAATCCACTTACGTACTTTAGTTGACTTTGACATGTTCAATAGATAAGATCAGTGACGTTCTTGAGGACCGCTTTACATGGAGCATCGCTTTCCGCTACTCTTAGCGTTCACTGAAAACTTTTTAGTTAACAATTGCTTGTTAATGATCACTGCTAAAGCAAACGTTTGCTTGTGAAAATTTGTTGATGCCGACTAGCAGAAGATATTTGGCGTCATATCCTATCGTAATAGACCAGAAATTGAGGTGTGACACTGAAATGATCTTTGTGCAAAATAGCTAAGGATGGAACTCTGACGACATCAGTGACTGACCCCTCCCGAACAAAATTCCTGGCTGCTCCACTTCGATTTCATTGGTACCACATGAACACAAGGGACAAGTGCGCTTGTCCAGGTTCAGGACACTGACCCAAATGCAGTCTACAGCGTAACGATTTACTATGAGGATTATTGCTGTGAAGATCCAGGGTTTTTTTCAAAGCTTGGTAAGGGAACACCAAGAAATTGTATGAGGCCGCATTTTTAGCAAAACCTTCAATATAATTTCTAAACGTATTACAGTATTAAATGTGTTATAGTATTGTCAGTCACAGTGCACAATTAGTACTACTGTATTTACAAATATGCCAACACAAATTTTTCAATTTCAACTTCACTAAACAGCTCTTGTTCATGACTAAGAGCATCGGTTTCTTACTCATCATCTGCAGATTCTACAGTATTTAGTGCTCACTCTGCCACTGTTTATTCTTTGCTCTTATCCTATTTCACTCGCAAATCTTATGAGCAATCTCAAGTTCACCCGCTGCTCTGGACCCAGTTTCATCACCATGGGGGCCTGTGGCGGGCTTAGCCAGGCTCAAAAAGGTCCAAGGACCCCCAAATTGAAATTTGAAACACTATAAAACAGTGGAGTTTTTGTCAATTTTTAGAATGTCAAGCTTCCTGCACAAACGTAAAGCCACTCTATTGAAGACTTTCTGGCAACAGTTTGTCTGGACGGTTCATTAAAACATTTATCATCGCATTCAGAGTTACATCACGCAGCCGGTTTCGTTGCTTGGTTTCAACATAGCGCAGAGTTGAAAATCCTAGCTCTGGCCAGCTGTGACAAGTGGAATGAGCGGCACAAGGCAGACATATCGGTTGTCTCGTCGACCGTACTAGCCCAGCATGGGCTCTGCATGACATCAGAAACAGTGCGGTCACTCAAATGTTCCAAAATGAGCAAAATAAACTCGGTTACTGCCACAGGTATGGCGGAGGTCGCGAACATACCAGGGAGGGCCTAGGAGGCCATACCCTCCCACATTTTTAGAACATATAGTCATTCTTTGCTTCAAGAGGCGTATCCCAAACAAAATACGTGTTATTCACCTAAAATCAAACATCTGGTCCCCCCAAAAATTTTGGGCTGGCTATGCTATTGGTCGCGAAGCCAGTCAATATTGCCAATAATGCGGTCCACCAAGGTTTGTAAGGAAGCTATTTTTCGATTCGCTATCTCTTCTTTCAAAACCCAGTAAATCAGGGATGTACGCGCTCAACTACCGTGTTAACTTTATCTGAAATGCGATCCTGATGAATAGCATGAAATAGTGAAATCCATTGAGTTTTTTCCAGGCCATTTTGGTAGAGATCGACTGATATTGCTTTTTGGGGTTCGATACCGATATATTGGCCATTCATGGACCAATACCGATAATCAATATTTCCAAAATTTTTAAATCTTGTTTTCTGCTTCATTATCAAAAATGTAATGTATTCTATGCCTTACCTTTTTTGAAAAACTTCAAAAATCAGGATTTATGAGCTAAAATTTTTCAAATTGCAAAAAGTTTTTCAAATTGCAATTTCAATATTTTACTATGTTTTTAAATTAATCTGATTAATGATGATGCTTTTGTTTTGGCTGCGACGGCCGATGCGTGCTTCATGGTTCATCTTGTCTGCTTGTTTATGAAAATGCACCTGCTAGCGTTGTTGCAAGATAACTTCCTTGACTTGGTTCGTTATGCTTTCTTGCGCAAGTTGTCTGCATGCGTGAGGAATATAATAGCGTTTTGTCAACACCTACCGAAGCCGATAAAATCGGCCGTTTTGGCCGATACCGATATATCGGTGAAACCCAAATATCGGCCCGAAATATTGGTCCAGCAAGAAAATTTTATTTAGATTTAGGCTTACTACAAAAATACTGCTTTATGCTTGGATGGCTAGCTTTACGTTTTTGCTGTGGCATTATCTTCTGAAAAAAACAACACAAGAAAGTAAATGTATAAAATCAGGAAAACGCTTGGCTTGCTAAAAACCAGTGTTGCCAGATGGTTGTCACCTAAACCTGCTAAATCACGTCACAAAATAATGCTATATCTTGTTAAAAACCATGTCACAAATTTTCAGCTAAAATCTGCCTATAATAGTGAAATTCTGCTTAAATAACTGCTATTTTTGAGGTGTTTAAAATAAACTTATAAGGCTATGTATCAATTTTTGGTCTTACACTCACTATCAACTGACCAGACATTAGGCCAACGACTTCCTGGCGTAACTGAACCACTTGCAAAAATGATGTGTTGTGGGATAAAATTATATTCTGCCAATGTAGTCTTTTAAGCCCATTGCGCTCACTAAGCACACTAAGCAAATCATTTAGGTTTCAATAAGCCATTTAGTTACTTGTTAGTATGGTGCAATTTATTTGCCTAAAAGCAGCTTCGCGGCGTCATAATAGAAACTCCAATGGTAATAGCAATGGTATATTTATGCATCCAAATGATAAAGGCAGCTACTTCAGTAGTTGTGCCTGGTTGTCCTTGTGTTGCCCAATACTGTATAATTATAAAGCGTCAGAAAGAAAGTAAAGAATTTTTTGATGAAGAAGGTGTAAAAGTTTTCATCTCTACAAACTGTTGGAACAAGTATTTGGCCAGGAATTTGTTACCTGCTTAGCCTGCCTAACGGTTTTTAAAATCGTTCTAAAAAATGAGTTAACTGCAAGACTGATAATTTTACAGCTAGAGCTAACAGTCAGAAAAAGTTGCTAGATTTAGCAGCAAATCAGCTGAAATGGCAACATGAACATCATGTCACCAAGTCATCTAGTTCAGAGTGGTCCAAGACTGCGAGCATGAAGGGCCACATTACGGTTTGAGGAAAAATTTGCGGGCCGCAAAAACAGGAATTCCACTGCAATTAGGAGACTGGTTTGCTGTTCCAGCAGACCTAATGTTTGCTGTACGTCTAACGGAATGTTGGTTTCGAGGGTAATTTTCACTTTGAAGTTTTCTGTTTCATTGTTTGGGACTCAAAATACAAGTTTTCTGCTAGAAAAAAGGTACACAACACACCAACAAAATAATAATAGAAATTATTGTTTCTTGATTTTGGTTATTGAGTCAATGACCGCTTTAAATTTGGTAGTCGACAGACTCAAGCAGACATCCAGGGTATCATCAGCCATTCTGTTACAAGTGTCACTATTGGCCAATCTGTGTTATTGGCGTTAGTAGTACTGCAGTTAACCAGTTAAGTTTCGATTTTAAATGATTGGACGCACCACCTTAATTTATTTAACCAAACAGCTTCCAACTGCCACGCACCATACCCAACTTGGTGACGTCCGCGAAGGTCAGAGGTTTGTTGTCCATGTGGACCTTCGCTGATTGTTACAATACCAGATGTAGCAACGGGACTGTAACAATGTTTTGAGGCCTATGCTAGATTTTTTCTTTTGTGTGAATGCAGTAATACTTGTAACTTGTGCAGATAATATTTTGATGAACTTTGTGTTCAAGTAAACTCGGTATTCATCTAAAAATTTGCATGATGCAAAATCATCCTTGTCTACGCCATATGTACAACGGTAAAGGATATGTTTTTGGGGGAGAGATGCTGGACAGACCTTGCCTAGGACACTTAATGGACCTTGCCTAGGACGCCCCGGCAATTTTAAGATGTGCAGAGGCAATGCACGTTCACCAAATACAGTCGGTAGGTAAATTTGCAAAAAAGTCGTGCCACAATTGATTGACCCTGGAGCGAATACATTGGCATTTCATTGCGATTTTTGCGATAACTCGCGAACCGCTGAAGCTACAGTACGTCAACAAGTAAGACATTGTAAGCAAGGTTTTTGACGACGCATCCTTTGTTGTCTTAAAGTCGTGTTTGTGGTGTTGGGCAGGGAAAAAAACAATCTTGCTGCAAAACAGTGGTTTTATTCAACGACCTGTGGAGAGAGAATAAAACACGGCAGAAAATTCGTTTTGCATACAAAATCAAACCATATCTAAAACTTTTGAAAAATGCAGACAAAAAAACTCAACATGTTTTTGGGGGCCCAGAGAGAAGTTTTTTTGGACGTTTTTATCATTTTTCGTCTTCGAAAGTACATACCAGGCCCGCAACCAGAGGGGGGCAATCGGGCAATTGCCCCCCAAAATTTTTAAAAACGTATGTATTTGTCAGGTACAGCAACAAATTACATCATTTTTCTCCCCCCGAAAATATCAGTTGGTTGCGGCCCTGGCCCATACCACCAGTTCCATATAACGAAAAAATCTGAAACTCGCAGAACATATTGAAATTAACGTTTTACAAAATACTACCAGTTTTCGAGTAAAAATAAAGAGGAAGAAAAGTCATGGCAATTTAAAATATCGACAGAAATTCCACAAAAAGCTGACAAAGCTTTTATCAAAAATATGAACTTTTTAGGATTTTTCGCCTTCTTTCGAATGGTACACTCTTAAAATGCTTTTGGCAAAAGTTTTGGCGTAAAAGCTGAAAAATCTTATTTGTTCAAATTTTTTTTAAATGCATTTTTCGCCCAAACATTTTCCCCGCAAAGCAAGGATGAGTGACTTTTTGGTGTTTGTGGTTAGTTGCGATCCTTGCCCGGAGTCCAAGCCAAGAGTGCTTCGAAAATGGTGACAGGTAAGCGTGAAGCCGATTTTTTTTAAATAACAGAAAATTGCCAACTTTTGCTTGCGAATAAACAAAAAACTGCGTTTTTCTCAACATTTTCAAATGCAAACATACCTTTCTGGGGAATTATCAAAACGATCGCTCATAAACCTTTATTACAATCTCTTATTTGTCGATCTTGCTAACTGTGGTTCGTGAGTTATGGCAAAAACCGCGCTAAACAAAACGATCATCGGCTTCTGCGGTACTTAAAAAGCAGAATGACGTTTTCACACCTCTGATACTTTTCTTCTGACACTCATTTTTGTTAATGCTACACTTGCCTAAGATTACTTCCACAATGCAAATCTTCTAATCTTGGATACAGTAGCCTAGCTTTGGCCAGGATCACTGAAGGAAAAGACTAAATTTTTCTTTAAACAGGACGCATTGCACCTTATGTTTGCAGCTTGAGTTGCTTTAAATCTCGCACCTTGACTTCGCATTTCAGTGCAGGAATGCTGTTTATGTTAAGTAATAAGTAGGCTAGGTATTGCAGCTTATTACATATAGGAACGTATGCATCCTTCGTTTCTTTGATTCTCGAAGCAGTAGGGCTTACTGTGATAATGCTACTAAATTGATGTGTGTTGCCAACGTTATTTTCGGGTAAGAACGCCTAACCGAGCAGTTCCTTTCGATGTGCTTTTTCTATGACAACGTTATTCTCTTTACAAAACGGTGCTCATCTCCAAGCAAGCACTTCGCTTTCAACGCGCTGTTTCTGTGAAAGTATTCTTTTTGTGCACCTGAAGGTGCTGAGAGGCAGTGAGCTGCGCCTGGTGAGGACAGTTGGAATGGTCAGACTTGACGAGATCCTCTTTGAAACTTTAAGCAAAAAATGGAAATAACACTGAGACCACCACCACA
>Ga0210059_1000515_pt1 | contig 49854 bp, 32 predicted proteins | sample Ectturendosymbi2_FD_188042 | JGI IMG/M metagenome (GOLD analysis project Ga0210059, IMG submission 188042) | Ecteinascidia turbinata endosymbiont from Florida, USA - Sample 2 (SPAdes) (version 2) | ecosystem: Host-associated > Tunicates > Ascidians > Unclassified | place: Key West, Florida...
TACTTCTCTTGCTGTTTTCTAATAATGGCCATTAAAATTTCTCACAGCCATTTTGTTCACGTTGGATTTGTGTCGATTCTGGTTTTCCAGACTTTTGATCGAATGATATTTGGCACATTGACTTTTCTTGGAACAAGGTGGTACGTGATGACAGTACGGGACACGCAAATGGTACGCGATCAGAAAAAGTTTGAGAACCACTGCACTAAAGCTTTCAACTATGATGTCTTTTACCACCAGCGTAGGCAGCTCTAAACGTTTTTCTTGCTTCGGTGACTTGAGGAAGTTTTTGTTTTGGAATTTGTGGAGGTGAAGTTTATTGATATAACGAAGCTGTAGTCTGATTAGGCAGTAGAATTAAAAAAAAAAATCGATGCTTCCGCTCTTGGTAGCATAGTTGGAACAGATCTCCGACGGGCTAAGGATAATTTCAGTTGGCGTATGGTGGTCATTGTTACCGGGTGTGGGCTGTTTGTGACTTCACAATATGACGCCATATTAACTTTTCCAAACTGACTTTTTGGCGAAGTTTGTTGACACAACATGCATTTTATTCTACACGCACTCTCCTTATTCGTTGTTGTACAATTGCTTGTGTCATTGTCTTGACTGTAAACTATATAAACTATGAACACACCAAGTTAGGATGTACCGGTAGCAAAATACACTCAACGCTAGGCCTACGACGGAACAGTTCACAACTGCAGAATGTCAGGCTGCGCGTTAAAACATGGGAGTAAAACACACACAATCCTACGACACGAGCAGTTCACAACCGCCAAATCTAGACTCTAGTCCAATCCTTCCCAACCTTTTTAGCTTGCGGCACCCCTACCGAAAAGAATTTGCGGCACTCTATGGCGAACACATAGCAATTTTGCTTTAAGGTTTAATGACATTCTGGAAATGTATTTTTAATGATATATTGAGAAACACATTAGCTCGTGGCGCCGTTGAGTATCGTGAATGGCTCCGCACCTCGGTTGGGAACCACTGCTCTAGTCGAATACGAGCAGTCGAACACAGGTGTGCGGGTGGAATGGCCCACACCCAGGGTTGCCAGGTGATAAGTTGCGAAACTACGAAAGAACTGAGAATGCACATAAAGTACGCGATGAAACTTTCATTTTTCATGATATTGCTGTTAAATATACACTACTAGGGGAACAAAAGATACGGGCTTTTTGCAGCCGTTATGCTCAACCTGGCTGAATTGCCCATTACTTACGAAGCTCGAATGTGTCCTGGGAGATGCTGATGCTCTTATTACAAGCTAAGGTGTGAGGCTGTATCAGCGCACACGTAGGGTTGGAAGCCACATCAAAAAACGAAACGGGAAACAAGTGATCCATGAAAAGTCAGCTAAATCAAGCAAGTTGAAATGAGAAACTTTTGCAATTCGCTCAGAAAGTTAATGAGACGTCCGTGATTATCTTCCAAGCTATTTTGTGAATTGGAAAAGGACACGTCATGGTCAGTTTGACTGGGTGTGCGCCGCACACCCGGTGTATACGTCCCTGGACAATTTCCCGGTACAATCAGTTAACCTGATCGTAAGTCCACTTTAGAAAGAAACGCAATTTTTGTGAAAGCTGAACAAGTCTTTTCACGGTTACCGAATCATGACATTTTCATGCGCTTTACTCGTAATCAATTTTTCTGAAAGGTGTCTGCGCTTGATGTGAAGGTCCCGCGCCACAGAAGCTCTAAACGACTTCAATTCTTGGGCGTAGGTACATCTTGTCCAAATGACTTTTTCGTAACGGGACTGTGTTGGCTTGGTATGTTTTTGCGTGATAAGATTCTGTTTGCTCCCGAAGGTTTCTAACTGTTTCAGGTGTTGCAATGCGGTGTGAATGGAACCTGCATTTTGCTGTTACGCTCAGTAGCCCCGTAACATATGAATCTGCAGTGCAAAGTTGTTAATTGTCTACCTTTCCGTTTCCGCCTCGACAGGTGTCTCAACGCCTGCACGTACTGCAAAACGAAACACGCGAGAGGTAACCTTGGCAGCTATCCCGTTTCGGAAATTGTGGATCGGGCTAGGCAATCTTTTCAAGGTATGTTATATTTGTTTGTTCTGCTAATGCACTTATGGCCTGAAGTTCTGGCGTCATGGTGAGATCATTACGTCTGCGAACCTTCGCAAGTTTGTCAACAAGCACACAAGTTTGAAAGCACACCTCAAAATTTTCGCAATGTGCGGTTAACACCCACCTGCTGTTGAATCTTCATTGCTCTTTTTTCGTACTCTTACGTGGGTTTTTCTCTGCCCGCTTGCATTCACGTGACGCGAATGCGGAAGTTCACGCATCATCACTGCTCACAGACAGAAAATCTGGCAGCGATCGAGTACTATTGTTGATTTGACGTTTCGCAGAGGGTGTTGTCGAAATCTGGTTGACGAGCGAGGACACTGGTGCTTATGGCAGGGACATCGGAACATCGTTGCCGGAGCTGCTTTGGAAACTCGTAGAAGTAATACCTGAAGGTTGTATGCTGCGTGTTGGGATGACTAATCCGCCTTACATCCTGGAGCATTTGGAGGTAAAACTTGTAGCTTTTTGTTCCGAGTACGCGACTCTCGTTACGAATGTGCTTGTGTGTTTAAAGGTCGGTCAATATGTTTTTGCACTGTTAATTTAAATGAAAGAATGCGTGAGACAGTTCACCAGTTTTATCTTGCACTGACATACTTTCAACACAAACCGGTACGCTTGCAGGAAATGGCAAAGATTTTGAATCATCCTCGCGTGTACGCTTTCATGCACATACCGGTTCAGTCTGGTTCAGACCGGACTCTATACGAAATGCAAAGGGAGTACACAGCGGGAGAGTTCTGTCATGTTGTCGACTTTTTGCGGAGAGAGGTACCAGGAATATCCATAGCCACCGACATAATCTGCGGCTTTCCGACTGAGACAGATGAGGTGAAGATGATACTTAATGCAGGCGTGCTCTGTTATGATGTTTTGACGACCGTCTGTGTGTGTTACCGAAGCCTGAATCAATTCAATTTGATGAGAGCACTTCTACGCTCACTCTGATCGTTACTGAAGGTCGTCTCTGCTTCTTCTCATTGCTGGCGGTCGATCATGACTTTCCAGAGATCCCATGTGCCAACCACTTTGTCATTCATGGTAAAGTATTGAAAGCACTGCGTGCATCATGCACTGCAATCGCAAAAAATAAGATTTTGTTGTGGTCTGAAGAAAAGTTTGTTGGAAGCGAACTTTGCACCAATATGTCAAAAAGAGACAAAACGATCAACTTGCGCTAAAACATCAGAACTGCCTGTGTGTGAGAATGTTTGTACAAACGCCTTATTTAATTTATAGCTTGGGCCCGGTTGAGCAGCTTTAAACAAATCTAATGACGACTGGCGGCCCCGTTGTCATGCTTTTTTCACACTTCGAGATCTAATAATCCAAAACGTGTTGCTGTTGTTGGCAAGCCATGAAGTATTGCATGTCACATAAGCAATTTATACTCCTTGCGCTGTTGGTGCAGTCCGATTTTATCTGCGTGTGTTGCAACGCCTATTTCTCTTCATTCAATGGATAAAATCGTTCGTAACTCGAGTTATTCGTTTCAGGATTTTGAAGAGACGCTGAAGTTGTGTGAGAGCTACAAGTTTCCCAGTTTGTTCATGAATCAGTTCTTCCCACGGCCGGGGACGCCCGCTGCAAAGATGCCTCAGATCAACCGGCAAGAAGTAGGTTGTCATTCTTAAATACAAAATATCACTTTTAAAGGTCCACACTTGTATCAAGTGGACTCTTTTTTCTGGTGACAACTTCTTCGTTTGTTTGTCCGTATTGAGACTTCTGCCCCTACAAGATTTTCTCCACCCTTGATCTTCGCTGGCTTTGTTTCGTTTTTATTTCATTCATAACGGTTTGTGCAGATTGCCTTACCTTGCGTTTTACAGATCAAAAAGAGAACCAAGAAACTTTCCGAACTGTTTCAGTCGTACGAACCTTACAGCCATCAGCTGGGCAAGCGGCAAACCGTGCTGGTGACAGAGATCGCTCACGACAAAGTCCATTACGTCGGTCATAATAAGTATTACGAACAAGTTCTTGTCGAAAAAGACGAAGATTTAATGGGAAAGATGTTTGAAGTTGATATAATTGAAACAGGTAAGTGCTTCTGTAAATAAAACTTGAATCTGTTGATTGTCATTCTTTATCGATGACCAGTGAGTACGTTATACTTTCATTTCAAGTTGGGGTGTATCGTCAGGGCTGAGGGTGCCATGACATCTTAACATTAACGCATTGTGCAAAGCATGAAAAACAGTGTTGCGTATGTCGCCTTCGACATGCGCTTTCCTTTTGACTCAGCAGTCCACTTCAGTCGGTGAGTGTCACTTCAAACTTCGAGAGTTAGGGTTTTGGTTTCAGTGTAGCTGCTGTGGCCCTGGTGAGCTCTGGTTCAGTCGTCCAGGAAGTGCATGGTGGTGACCATTCCGTGGCTGCTGCGCACTGTGCTGTTAACTCAAGTGGGTTTCCCTTTTTATTCAAATTTACAACCTGTCGGCTGCACTAGAGCCAGTATCGACGACCGGCCTTTGTCTGGATCAACCATTAAGCCCACCACTGATCTAATGTTAATTTCTTACCGGAATGTAAAATGCGTGCAGAGGGCACTTGCCGCTTCGTAACAAGCAGTTCTGCACCAGTCTGTCTGGAAACGTCAAGTTTAGCTTTGAAACGACAATAACCTTTTTTTTAAGGCAAGCATTTCTTGAAAGGAAAGCGAGTGTTGTCAAGCAAGTCCACATCACCCAACTCCGTGTCTCCGTTACCGCTCGGTTGCGTTTCCGGTATGGTTCACGCGGTACGTGTGGTTTGTATTTCGTACATATTTGCATGTGTTGTGCGACGGCCTCGCTTGCGCAGAAATCTGATAAAGACAAAGTCCGACTTCAACTTGAAGGAACGCACGTTTGGAAAGTGAGGACAGTCGTGCGGTCGCTTTAGTTTGCAGCAGTGCCATTGTTTTCATGCCTAGCGCCTTTTTCATGGCGCAGTCACGAGTCACTACCGCGTTAAGTTTTTTGGACCAAATTGTACTGGAGCCGGAGCCGGAGCCGAAAGTCTCAAAATGTTGATACCGGAGCCAAAAAATCAAGATGCCCGGAGCTGGAGCCGGATCCTGAAATTTGAGTGCCGGCTCCACAGCCCTGCCTCTAATCACTCTTAAGTGTGGTGGCGTACGCAAGTTTCGTGCCAACGAAGCAAACGGGTTTGACGAATCAGAAAACTGGAGATGAGTTTTGCACCAAAGGTGACGATGGACATGTGGAAACCTTCCAGTACAATGCAGACGTGAAGTGGTAGTGAGGAACATTGCACCCAAAACGTCAAACTCAAGGTTATCAAAATAAGGACAACTTGTTATATCGTACACTCACAAAAACGAAACCCTTCTACTGGGTCGCACGAAACCTTCGACTCCCGAATGTGAGCCGCGGATTGAACACAGCTGGTTTAGTGCAGTGACCAAACTACCGTTTGGCAATCGCGTTATGTGGGTGCGTCAGCCTCCAGGGCACGAGTGGCGTTGTTCTCAGAAGTGCAAAAATCAAACCGCCTCAGCGATACCGCCTTTCACTGTACAGCAATCAAACCATCTCCGCTCTACAGCCCTTTTTGGACAGCGCGTTTCGCGAACCGCAAAAGCTACATCTAAATGTGAAGACGCAGTTGGAAGGTCACCACACCATGTATCTTCTGATAATTTTTGCGCATGTGTGACGTCATTGTGGCGTATTGCGGGGGAAAACCCAATTTAAGTTGCCTGCGAAACTCGTAGTGACATTTTTCAGAAAGCTGTGCAGCTAAAAGTATGCACGTAGGAAATAGTTTCTACGTGCGTCAATCTTGTTTTTAAATTTGCGCCACACATTGCTCTTACCATAGCCCTCCCGGTTCACATCAACTTCGTTCTTTCTCGAACGCCATGTCTCACTGCCGTTCAGCATAACCGATCTCACACATGTCCGATAGACCCTTTCATCTTCAGTGGGAACTTTTTCCGACGTAAAAATTACTCGCATTCCTTGAATTTGATGCATCCGACTCCTGTTTCACACCCTCCACTAGCATTCAATCTGTCGCCCAAAAAAAAGAAGCCATTCGCCGTTTCCAGTTGATCGTACAGGTTTACAACAAGCTCCACTGCTCTTTCTGCATCTTTCTTATGCACAGACAAGTTAATTTTTTTAACTAGGGGTGACTCCTCTTGATTTTCGTGCATCTTCCATGATCCTATTTCCTAAAAGTCGTGCACAAGGTTGAATAAGCCATCACTGTTTTCCCACAGATGCCACATGGGTCTATCTTACTCGTTGTCATCCCCTAAACCAGTGGTTCCTAAACTTTTTTTTGGGCGACCCAAGTCTTGAGTTTGGTGGACACCCTGCGACCAAGACGCAAACATCGTATAAAAACACTGATTGTATGGGCGGCTTTTGGCAGTAATTTGCTAAGTTCGATTTCAAACTCAGAAATCTACTCTTTTCCCCAAGTGCCTATACTCTACTGGGAGGCACAGACAAGCAGGTGACGTTGAAAATACACAATTCAGTTTTGGATCGACTCGGCGCGACCCATTTTTTGACCCTTGACCCATAATTTGGGAAACAATGCGTTAAACCATTAACATCTGAACCGCTAACCATCACTTCTGTCTTTCCTAGGTAAACCTTCGTCCCTTTACTCTGAAAACGCCACTTTCCATTTATAAAACGTATCTCTTAGTCTTCCATGGTTTCGCTGATCAGAACCAAGCGATCTGCATATAGGATTTCTTCCAGCAAACCTTCTCCAGCACTTGCTGTGATTTCATCAGCTACGACCGCAAACACCAACGAAGCCCCTGATGTACTCCCACTTTGACATAAAACTCCTCCTACAACTCTGTTCCAGCTCTAACCCTGTCTTCGCTCGGTCATAAAGACTCACCAGCGCTTCCACTATTATCTCCGGTAAACCTTTCCTCCTCATTGCCCACTCCATTATATACTTTCCTCGGGACACGATCGAACGCTTTCTCTACATCCGCAAAGCGCATGCACAGATGTTTCCCTTATCACGATATTCCTCTTGCATACTTAAGATAAACAAAGCATCTATTGTGCCCTTTCCTGGCATAAATCAAACGGCACATCGTCCATTCTTATTCGCCTCTCCAGCACTCTTTCCCCAATCTTCATAGCATGTTCCAGTAATTTCACTCCTCTATATGCCCCACAGGTCATCAGATCCCTTTTCCTTAAAAGATTGGTACAGTAGAATTGCCCTATAACGTCACTAAATGGGACCTGAGAAAAAGCGTCGTTATAGTCGAATTCTACTGTATTATTCCACTCGTCTTCCATTCCTCTGGCCTTCCCCTCCCATCCAACACACGCTGACAGAATTCTATCATCGCATCGATCCCAATCTCTCCACTCGCAGTAATCATCTCCACACTGACTTGTGAGGGCCCAACTGTCTTTCCTAGTTTCATCTTTCTTATGGCCTTCCTCATCTCCTGTGTAATCTTCTCAATTGGTCCTTCCACTACATTTGCTTCCATCATATGATCCCATTCATTTTTTTCATTCATCATCTCCTCCATGTGATCCATCCATACTATTCCTCTGTCTATCACACTCAAATTCAACCTCCCATCATTTCCTCTCATGCGTCTTCCTCCTTCAACATCTTTCCCCTCCTTTTTCGTTACTTTTAAAAACTTAAAGACATTCTTTGTTTTTTCACCTGATTCATCTAACTGCTATTCGGTATCACTCCCCATAGCTCTCCCAACCACTTTCTTTGCTTATCTTTTCATGCTCTTAGTACAATTCTTGCAAAGCTTTTTGTATGCTGCTTTCTTGTGTGATGTTGCATTATGATATTCTGCGTAACTGTATAAAGGTATTTGCAAAAGTCTTGTAATTTTGTGGAAAAATATATCTTGACGCCATCCTGATGCTTTCGTTGACCTTTTGGAAATCGTGATTGCGTGAGACCGTTTATTTGAACTTTTTAAAAAATTGTTTTTCAGACCGGAGGAAACAACCTCGATCAAGTTCGTATTGCTGAGAAAAGGTTGCTGGGCAGGAACGTGACTGCAACAGTGGTCGTTGTCATTGCAGTCGTGGTGTACTTTTTAATAAAATTCATCCTGACGTGAAGTTCATGCCCGAATCGTGCTTCGTGATTGGTGCGTTACTCGAGGTCGTTGCCAGCGGTCGCTTGCGGCTGGTTCGCTTGACGTCACGACACGCGAAACTACCTAAATTTCCAGTTTTGGTAGTGCCGCTTGTGTTGTTCAGTATAAAGTATGCACGACACGGGCGTGGAAGGAGACCTTTTTTATGGAGCGTTGGCAGACTTGGCGGATTTATGTAGTTACCGTGTTCGCTTCCGCTCACAGTTCACTTGGAACATCCCAAACCCATCTCCGTGCTGTAGTCCAATCGTTTAATGTCGACTTGGTGTCTTATTGCCTGTCCAGGAACTGAGATTGCTTGCAAGAAAGTAATCAAACCAGCGGAAACCCTCGTTAACTCTGAAAGGAAACCGGTTCGTGGACATGTGCTAGACATTGGCCACTTGCAGATGTCAGCCAATAGCGTAGCCAGCCCAAAAGTTTGGAAGGATAAAATATTTTTAATTTAAGCGAACAAGAGTCTTAGTTTGAGACATTGTCTGAACACTTTCGTGAACAATTAAGGGAAAAGTTACTCAAGCGTCAGCATTAGTCTTTTACTGGCTTGTGCAGGCACAGCAGGATGTTTGCAGTGTCGTCGGATTGTTGAGAATGTTGTAGCGAGCTCACAGGCGCAAAGTAAAAGCCTTTGGATAATTTTTTTCATTCAGTTCCACGAGGATGAAGCTGAGGAATAGAAAACTGTTTCAGGAATGTAATGTCGCAAAAATACGGTATTTGGGTACAGCCCCCTTCATGTTAATAAAAAATCGGGAAATTTCGCGGCAAAAAGTAGCCTGCATTGATAGATTATTCAATTCGCTAAAATTTTTGATAGTGTTAACAGCTTATGTGACTTCTTATGTTGTTATCAGATGAAACGATAAGTTGTGCGGCGGGTACGATTTGATACGCCGTGGATTCTCACTCGGACTGGTAAGTGCTGAGAGGAGCAGATGTCCAGGCTCCACGGTGTGTTAGAAACAGTGTGGCCCTTTGCCTCGAAGCTCAGCAGGTTGGATGCCTGCGAGGATAGGAAGGTTGTCCGCTGGTGCAGGACGCAGGCATCCTGTCATAATTCGCAAGGCGTCAATGTGGTGGGTGTGAGCACTGCGACCCCGCACAGGAGCACAGTACTCCGCTGTTGAATGGATCAGGGCTAAGGTGGCTATTCGCAATGTTGTTGCCCCAGTACCCCAGCCAGAGCCAGCAAGCCGCCGCGAGAGTGCAAAACGTGATGCCAACTTTTTGCGAAGTAACTCGAGGTGTCGGCGATACGTGATGGACTTGTTAAACGTTACTCCGAGGTATTTGGGCTCAGACCAGAAGGGCACGGTTTTGTAATGGTTGACTTTTAGCTCACGTTTAGCTTCCTTGTTGAGGTGGAACACTGCCGACACCGTTTTGGTAGGGCTGAGCTTTAGCTTCCAAGTCTGTAGATGTTCACCTACGGTGCCATGCCCTTGCTCAGCACCCCTTCCACTGCCTGCCAGTCTCCATCAACATGCATGATTACCAGATCATCAGCCTATGCATACTTTCTGGAGACGGTGGTTGGTAGATCAGAGGTGTAGACGTTGAAGAGGTGTGACAGGACAGATCCCTGTGTGACGCTGTTCTTAAGGCATCGTAACCTAGTTGCTTCATATGTTGTTACCGTTGGTAAGGGTGAAACTGCAATTGCCAACGAGCTCCATGGTTATGCGGATCGCAGTAGCTTGCTGGTGAGGCCACGATCCCATACAGTTTTGTAGGCTGCTGTAAGATCGACAAGCACAGCTCTCCTCTTCTTTTTAGTCGAAAAGCTATCGTCGATGTCTTGGGTCAGTAGGGTGACCTGATTTACGGTGGACTTTCCGTGTCGAAAGCCCGTATGTTCCTGTGGGAGTAATGGGTCGGTAGTTGGTTGGACACGAGCGTAGATGAGTCTCTCGAGGATCTTGAAGGGACACACAGCAGGGATGCAGGGCGATAGCTCATTGGGTCCCCTAATAGATTTTCCGACTTAGTGGTCGCAATTATTAGTGCTATTCTCCAGATTCTGGGAGTTTTGAGTTGGCGCATGCAGTGAGGAAATGACATAGCCAAGATCTGAGAGCCGACCCGGCGTGGAGTATATAGGCTACTCCAGGAAAATGTTGGCACTTCATGAACAATTAGTCGAAACTACATTGCGTTTTATCAAGAATTTACGGAGCTGTAGGCCTACGTGGAACACTAAAAATTTCAGGTGGATCCCCAGCGGTCCACCTGAACCACGTTGAGAATCAATGGTGGGCAAACTGCAGCTCGCCGACATATTTTGTGTGGCTCTTCTGGAAGAATAACAATATTTCAAATTGATAGAGAGTCGTTGCCATGCATTTAATGTTTGTTTCATTTATCAATGTGTTTACACGAATTCGTAAGGTTAGTGACCAGAGTTTCTACGCGATTTGAAAATACAAAACTTGGAACCCAAAGCTCAAATTAAGCTACTTAAATTTGCTGACCAAAATATAATTTTTCAAAGAGGTATATTATCAAAGGCATTCCGTCATTTTCCCAATGTCAGAATGAGAAAGAATACTTCTCGCGATTAGGTAATTGCCGACCACGAAATGGAAGAATGCAAGCAAATTGATGGAGGAATTCCAAGTTTTTCCAGAGAAATTCCGAACACCAGAGGAATTCCGACTTCCGAGTACTGGAGGGATTCCAAGTTAGATGGACCATTTGCAGGGACCAGGAGTGCTTTACATTACTTGTAAATCCGTTCAGCGTATTGTAATCGGCGATGGCTGTCCAATCGCCAACCGTTGTTACAAACGTGCCTGCTGGGGAAATGGAACTGACCGAAATGTAGGTATACTCATAAGCGCAATTTTGTTCTAAAATATGAGGGGGCAGCTTCGTGTGAAATCAATATATTACGAAACCTAAAGAGAAAAATGTAGGGGGGCATGGCATATTATATCCTCACTGTCTAAAAAAGTGGGGGGACGCGTCCCCCGTGTCCCCTACCTAATTGCGCCCATGAGTATACTGACTCTAAAAAATTTCAGTCAGTGCCACTCTACAGTTGATTTCTAGCGACAGGTTCCAGAAAGTAAGTACCTAGAATTTAAAAGACCAGTGTACGGCTCATTTCTGAACTTAGCAAGACATATTGCTGTGAATTTTTACCCTCTGTAATGAAGCTCGTAAAATCAAACCATCGTGAAACCCTAAGAAATGAGCACCTGAAAGATTCAATTCGCACAGCTTATATAACATATTGTCCAGAGTTTCGAAGGCTAAACAAAAATCTAATTTTGATAAATAATGCGTTTGCCGCGTTTAAATTTCGGTATATCATTCTTTACTGTATTGACACTACGAACTGATTTTACGTCTTGCTGGTGTTTCCGGTTTTCTGCAAATGACTCTTCCATTTAACAAGTTTGCCCACCCCTGGTTTATAATTTTACCCAAAACTTGAATGAAGCTTTTCAATTTGCCCAAAATTATTGATCTAAGCTTTCTAATTTGGGCAAATTTGATTTAAGCTGTTATAATCTATCCAAATGATTCCAGTTTACTAAAATGTGAATGGAGATGTCTAAATTTGCCCAAATGTTGAATTATTTGCCCTAATAATCGCCAATTTTCCAGCTGCTGTGCTTTTAACGCAGTAATAGGCTTACCTAGTAAAAGCAGTTGCGAATTGCTTTTTTTTATAATATTGTAGGTCTGATTCACTATTCTGAAGTTTAATCATGTTGGAAGTGGTCTACTTAATCATTGTGCAGCTGCAAATTGTTTTATGGTAATAACGTGATGTAACTGTGATATGATACTGTAAACCTCCGTGTTTCAAACTTGCTTGATGTTGTGAGATTTACAAGTGTGAATCTGTTGCTGTGAAATATTCATGAATACAATTAACCATGTAACTGCAGCTGTAATATTTTGTGTGGTACGGTGGTAGTGCAGCTGTGATTTCATAATATTTAAGTTTTCAAATTTTCCATTTGTTTCATGCAATGAATTTCACATGTTGCATCCTGCCAAATTTTAATTTTTCAATACGATGCTGTGAAGTGAAGTTTTCATGAACAATAGCAACTATATTATCTATTGCACTGCGTAATTCACTAATGGTAATGCAGTCCAGTGAAGCACTGCTACTTTTATAAAATATTCTTGTTGAGGTTGTAAGTCATTTGTCATTGAAAATTTGCTTTTGTACACATTCCTCGGTAGTTGATCATGTAGGGTTCGGTATTAATGTCTGAATCAGTTCCATATTGCTATTTCTTGTTAGCATGCTGTGTTCAGTGCACATTCAACTATCTAAACCGGAGTGCTTTTCGTTTTCATAACGTGACTTTACAGTAGAAGTTGTAAAGTCATGATAAGAAGCTGTAGGCCTAATGAAAAATACTGATTGCTGATTGAGGGCTTGAGGCTTTGATACCATAGTAACACACTCTTTTCAGGATTGCGTTTATTTACCTCGTTATTTGTATGATTTGGTAATGAAGAGGTGTATAAACAATAGCAGTTTTAATCTCAGGGCTGAGAAATCTGTCAGTTTGCAATTCATCAACGAGACAGAGATACTCACATCAACGAACCTGGATAACAATACGTTGCCGCCTTGAATTTAATTTGTACATGAAAAATTACAGGAGCGCTACTCAACGCACAAATTGATTTGGTACTGATATCTGACGAATGCATGGTAATCAGACATGCAGACACCTTGATGTGCTTACAATTGTATGTTTTAGTCTTAACATTAAGACTTTCTATTTGTACGTTATTTGGGAAAAACAAGATGAAATTGGGGCAAAAACTTTTTGCATCCCCTAAAATAGGCACTCCCGTACACCTGTGATATTCGTCCATATTCTTTGAACACTACAACCGCGTTCACTTTGTGACTGAGTGCTCGGACATTGGAGTGTTTGTTCGTTTGAGTGCGTGTCATGCCACAATGCATTCGTACTTTACTTGGCCTCGACCAGTTTATGAATAGCGCTCTACTCTGCAGTAGTGTTGTACCAAGTGTTACGGTCAGGGGTGTAGTGGGGTGGGAACGCGTAGGAATGGCATTCGCACACCTTTTTTGGTGTATGGAACGTGTTCCCAAACCTTTTTGCACTAGATTACTTTAAAACATGGGCTGTGATATCACAGATGTGCTAGCGACACGCAGATTCGCACTGCTAGTCAAAAAATCTACAATGAAACAGGAAGATCCGGTGTGGAAATTCTTGTAGGCGAATGCTCACTTTATTCGAACTATTTGGTGCAGTCTTCCTATTTATTTGTTGTGGGAACGCCGTTTCCACACATGTTTTTTAGCACTACACCCCTGGTTACGAGTTAGCGAATAATAGTGTTAACTCTGGAATGTCTCTGTAACCTTGTGGTTATGCCTCCAACGCCGTTGCAAAACGTTCTGTTAAGAAAGTGTCTGTAACCCTGTGATTCAGCCTCCAGTGCCGTTGTAAAACGTTCGGTTTTGTCTGTTTTTATCAACCTGCGTTGTGCTCTGGACTTCATGTCTGCTGATAAGTAAATTCAATTCATTTTAATTCTCAGTATGGATTTTTGCGTTGGATAACTTCTCGCCAGCCAAACCTTCAAACCGCAAAGAGGCGACACTGTTTGGTTGATTTGAGGTTGAAATTTTACAATGCTTCTCGAAAATCTTAGAGGTCTGTGGCAGGTCAGTTTCATTTGTAGAGTTCTTAGATGATGTTGTTTGGGCCAACTTTGATAGCCTAGAGATAAAAGATTTCCAAACCTGTTCAGGTGGGAATTTCTGCACGTAATGGATTAATTACAAAAATTGTGTGTCAGTATTCACAGCTGATGTAATCAAGACCGTAGCTTCCGAGACTCACACATGGTGATAAAATCCGAGAGCTGAATGTTGACAACCGAGTCTCGTGACCTGAAGAATGTAAATTTCTCGGCTAGTGACTGAATCCGACAAGGTGCTTGCTGCTGGAAAAAAATCTGGTACTGCCGGATTTTGCATGACTTGTGCAGAAATTTATCCGCATGAAAAATGTGTCATCAACTCTTGCAACTTTTAAATTCGACACGGCCTACTTAAGATGTCTTAAGTAGGCCGTGAATTCGACCCTTTTTACCTGCTTGTTTGGTAGTTCCTTCCGTGACGGTAGGTACAACAGCGAGCTGGTTGAACTGGTGGAGCTTTAACAACTCATATTGACAGGGCATTTCAATGAAGTATTCAGACAAATGGTTCAAAACCGAAATCTGCACCCTTCGAGACAGACAGCCACAAAAAGGTTCTCAGGACACGTGCAGCAAGGAAGTTTTGAAAAACACTGCTGGAAAGTTTGCAGATTTCAAGTTAATTCATCCTAAAAATTTGGTCGATCAAGAACTCTTCCTCGAATGCAGTTTATTTTGGAACACTTTTTTATCAGAAATGTAAATATTTTCAAGACATCAATGAAATCTACATCTCTGTATTAAACAAAGCACAATGGTGGATCTCTACCCCAAAACGGCTTGGCCATACTGCTTAAATAATAACCACTCGGTGAGAAAAATCGCTGACTAATCTGAAGCAGGTTACAACTTCTTTGAGGTTTACAGTAATCCAATTTCGTTGTAGCATTTTGAATCTCTCCTGACTGACAAAAATCTTTCAGAAGACCTACAAAAGTTCATAAATATCTTCCAGAACCTCAACTCAACAACTAAGAGGTTGATGGCTATCCCTTCCGAGAGACGTTAGAAATTATTGCTTCTTTGCAGATGTTTTATTATCTGTTGTGTTTTGATTTTTAATGGCCATCTCATTCACTGGTGTCGGAGGCGGGGGTCACTCCCAAAAGTTTTGATTTGTCGAAAATCCGGACAAAATCTATGGAAATCTTCGCAAAATACCTGAACTTCTGGGCAAACTATGTGAAAATACGGCTAAAATTTGCTCCCAACGTTGTTTGATTTTGAGAAATTGGCGCACAACGTGATAGAATCACATCAAGACCCTTTTTGGAGGTCATCCAAACAATGATCTGTTTGGGAGGAAATACTCACACAAACAGTTGCCCGAAAACTTTTCGGGCAAGTTTTGGGGTAAATCGGGCAAAAAATCTTTTGCATCTCCAAAAATTTGCCTGATCCTACATCTATGATCTGCTTACTATCTTTGATGTCACATTTTTCTTTGAAGGGCCTGCGCCATTTTCAAGCTCCTTGTGGTGATTGTATCAAAGTTTGTGGTTTAACACAGGTTTAATAAAATAGTTTCCGAAAAGCTTTACTGCAACTTCAGAGACTTTTCCAAGTCGTTTTCTGATGAAACCAAGCTTAAGTATAAAGCGAGTTACAGACCACATTTGTATTGCGGTTCCTTGTACTTGTTACAATTTCTATCTGCACTCAAAACGAATACTACTTTAGCATTCATGTTACTGTAATTTGCAATTTCTATTTTCCAAAATCTTAATCAAAATTTTTGATTACACCAGCTAAGACCTGTCAAATCTTTGCTAACATGACGTCAGAACCGTCGCCAGTAAATCTTCAATAGGGGGCTTTACGTTTGTGCAAGGGGGGATTAACATTCTAAAATTTTGCAAAAACTCCACTAGTTTAGTGTTTCATATTTCGGTTTGGGGGGGGCTTAGCCCACCAAAGCTCCCCCGTGGCGACGGTACTGCATGAAGTCCTTACCTATGGCAAACTACTTTGATTGCGTGAAAGACCTACCAAAAAAAACAACCAAAGACGATTGTGAAATGGTTTATTCATTTGAACTAGCTTCAGTTCTTCGCGTTTCCGATGAATCTTTTCATGCAACGTTGCTAACTGACCCACGATCTTTCGAACGCCTCGTCTTTCCGTACCAAATCATGACTAAGAAGATTAGAAGATTTGCAGCTGCAAAAGCTGTAAAACAAAATATTCGGCATGCCCCAGGTTGGTTGTAATTGCAGTTTACAAGTGGCGGGTGATAAGCAGTCTACATACATATATCTAAGAATGCAATCAAAATTGTTTGGCGTGACGCCAGGCTTGTTCAGCACCAGTAACAAGAGCAATTCGTTTCAGGTGATGAGTACAGCTGCGTCGCCTAATGCAGCTGGCTGATGGAACAGTGTATTCTCCAAGACGCTGTAAGATGAAAAAGAGGTTTCATAAACAGTAGGCTATTTGCTTTGAACCAGGTCAGGTGCCACAAGTTGCTCGTGGCGGTCTTGTCCTCTGCCTTAGCGCCATGGGCGACAGCAGCTACTTGAGTAGACAACGTTGCAGTGATGGAAATCAGTCAGGGCAGTATCATGAATCCTTCAACGCTGAGCACGAGAAAAGTTTTTGGTATCGAAACTATTTTCGAACTCATTTAGGATCTTGAGTGTCCACTCAATTGTTCAACGCTGTGAAAACTTCAGTTCATTTTTTTACATTAGCCTATAGAAATAACAAGCAGATGAATGTTTCAAAAATATCAAACTTAACTTTTTTACGTGGAACAGACATACCTGCGCGTTTGTTATGCGGAGAGCTTGCTGTGACGCACAAATCAACAATTTGAGAAAAGCTGCACCCAGTTCGTGTTTTAAGCCGATTTGACCAATTTTACTAAATTGGGCCCGCAACTTAAGGCGACCCAGCTCCAGTCGCAACGGAGTTACCATTTGGCACCTAGTCTGTATTCTATGGTGAGAAAGCCACTTCCAAAAACGTCAAATGAAGAATGAGAAATTGTTATTCCTCACATGATTGCTTTGCTCTGCATAATGCATTAACAGAAAATTGTCGTCATGTCACTTCTCTCAACAACCGAAAGATTATGTCCTTCAACCAAAAGGGTAGCGAAAGATTGAGGTCGTCTATGGTGACCCATGCGTGCCACCCTAAAAAAATTTGTTTTAGGCAGTTTTTGGAAAAAAACAAAAAAAACGTTTCAAAAACTAAAACAATCTTATTTTCGTTTCAAAAATACTTTCGTTTTGCAAAGGTTTTCTAAATAAAAACATTTTCGTTTTAAATAAACTTTTATTTTCGTTTCGGAAACACTTTCACTTTTGTTTATAAATTAAAATCTTTTCGCTTCGAAAACAAAAACGATTTTACTTGCTTTTCGAAAACACTTTCATTTCGCAAATGTTTTCTAAACAAAAACTTTATTTTTTAATTTTATTTTCGATTCGGAAACACTTCGTAAAACAAATCGAAAAAAAATCGCATCAGTTTTGTGGTCGTGGCCCATGCGTGCCACCCTCCGTTGAGGGCCTGTGTTTCCACTTGAGAAGGCTTGATTTGCAGATTCTCCTATGTTGATGTGTAGCTCTGTAGCTGAACCGCCTGGTGAGCTAGCACTCATCGAAAACCCCTAGTGCAGGGTTTCTCAACCGGGGCTGTCGGCCCCCCTTGGCGGACAAGGAGGGGTTCTCCGGTGGCCACGAGCAGAGGCCTTTACTTAATAGCTCTGCCGTGATATTGCAAAACCCTATTGATGAGCAGGGGGCCACAAACCTTGAAAGGTTGGGAACCATTGCTCTAGTGCAGCGGTTCTCAATTGATTTTGAAGCCCGCACCCCGTCCGGAAGGAAAAATCATTTTTGCACCCCTTGCACAAATTTCATGTATTGTTTTTTGTATTATCAAAGAAGTTCGCACCCCAATAAGTCCCTTCTCGCACCCCCTGGGGGTGCTATGACCCCCAATTGAGAACCGCTGCCCTAGTGGCATGCCTACGTAAATGACGACAAATAAATATATGCGGTCTTTGTTTCCTCCACAATTTAAGAGTTCGAAAAGTTTGAATGTAATCGGTTCAAAGCGTTTCAGACTGAAAACCTGGACCAATCCTTTCTCATTACCTTGGTAAAAATAAGAAAATGTTTGATTAAAAAAAGATCCAGGGTAAAACGAAAACAGATAACTGGTAAAACGTGCAAGAATTTTGTACCTGTGCTGAAGTAAATAACTCCGAATGGATTTTGCTGAAAGATAACTCCTCCAACAGGTGTCATGCTCATCGACCCGATTGCATTGCCGAAGTTGAATATGAACATGTATTTTCCTGAGACATATATTTTGAAATTATTGAACAAAGAAATTAGCATAATGCTAACGAATATACCAGCGTGAAAAGTCTAGGCCAACGTTGTTAGCCAATGGCACAGGAGTTTTGTTGATCGAGATGTAAAAAGATTAGTTCAAACTATGTTAGGTATCCGGTATGGACCTGTAGGGACCCGATTTTCTTTGATTCTAGGGACCCGATGATAATTTTCTCTGATTCTAATGACCCGATTTTCAATTCTAGGGATCCGAATCGGGTCCCTAAAACACCTTAAAAAATCCTGGTAATGGGAGCTAAACATCTATGAACATCTATGAATATGTTGTTCAAGCAACTGTGTACATGAGTTTAAGTAATGTTTCCTTTTTTAACCTGATAGTGCTGCATTTCGTACAGTAAGTTGATGGTAGAGCAGGGATGAAACTGAGATATATATCATGTAGTAATTCGGCGGCGATTCGTTCGCGGAGGATCATTACACTTTCTTTCGGCCTATGGACGTCCGCAGAAATTTTTCCAGAAAGGGCAACGTCGACATTTTGCTTATCCTTTTCAGGTTGCTGACGATGCAATTCAATTGGACGTTCACAAAACGTTTTACTCTTTCTACACCATAAAGAAAATGCCCTATGGCGGCAACAGTCACAAAATTGCGATTTGTTAGCGCAACAATGCGTTTTTACTCATACTACTTTTCACACAGTATAAAACTACGTGGCTTATCGCTATCAGAACTTAGCAGTCACTGTCTCGCTAATTATCTGCCAAGATGTCTGCGTTCAAGAGTCACATGTGGGAAAACGCCTACTACCGTAAATTGAAGTGATCACTTGAAGGTTTGTTGCCATGTTCTTGTTAAACAAGAAAGACCAAACGAACAACAATCTGCTCGCAAGTTTCGCAACCTGCCTCTGCAGGCAAAGGAGCGGACATGAATGAACTGCAAGCTCATCACTACATGACATAACAGTGAACCTGCTGGATCCTGTCCAGTGTGAGTGTCATACCGGCAAATAAACTTTCATTGCAAGAATAAAATCAATTAATCGGAATTAAACTGCTGAATTAAGTTTTTCTAGAAAATTTTGGTTCTTAGACCTATATTACCCTATTTCCAGATGGGGCAAATGTCCGTTTCCTCCCTGCCAGTGCCGTATCAGCCCAACTCTGGCCCCCGCCAAAATGCTTCCAAGGGCCCCCCTAATGGTGATTTATAAAAAAAATTTCGACGTTATGCTACATCTTGAAGCCGAATAGACTTCAAAACAAAATATTCTAATTGCAGACACAATTTGGGAGAACCAGGCCCGTAGCCAGGTTTTGAGGTTTGGGGGCAAAATACATTTTGTGGGGGAAAGATTTTAATTTTTATCATATGTTTGACACAAATTTTTCTGAGCACAACAAAATTTGGGGGGCACAAAAAGTAACTGCCCCCGAATGCCCCCCGTGTCTGCGGGCCTGGGCAGCACCGTCGCCAGAACGTCTTCTATTGGGGACCTTCATGTTTGTGCAGGGGGGCTAGACATTCTGAAAATTTATTTTTAATTCACAACATGAACAGCATTTGCAGATTGTGCAAATTATTTGTAAATATTTTCCCGCAAATACGCATAATAGGCTCGTAGTTTCCAACTAAAATTTTTTGAACGAGCTTACCAAAGGAATTGGGTTGTAAAATCATTGTCATTTAATTGACGGCGATTATTTAGAAATATCCTTGTGAAATGCAAATGCAAAAAAAATTTGCAGGAAATCAGAATCAATCCTATCGTTTAGATGTGAAAACACTATTGCCGAAGGAGCAAAGATGAGGCCGATGAAAGTATGTGCGCCGCGATGAACGTTTTCTTTCATTATAAGTTTTACCATGAGCTTAAGAGAATTGTGCTTATAAAGCGTGCGCATTGGGCTTTTTACTGGCCGAAATACGCATGCATAAACCTTGCTGATGTCTGGACTCTGAATCTCTGGGTGCATGGCACATGTTTAGATTAATAATATTTGGTAACTCAAATCGCCAGATAAATGTTAACAAATATAGACTAGGGCCTACGTGGAAGCAACGGTTAGCATCCATAACCCACTAACTGCACACAATCAACTCTATCTGGCTGTCTGACCAGCTGGCTGCCCAAATGTGTAACTTTGGTCCTAAGCACCAAAGGTATCTTGTTGCTATGCAGCACAAAATCAGAGAAGACCACCTAGGCTAGACATAGTAGCATACATTTTTTACAACAATCACTACACAAAATACGTTGATCAAGTGGAAATCTGACTTCTGGACGTATACAACTAGGCATGTAGGCAGGGCCGGATAAATGAACGCGAGGCCCATCAGGGCAAAGTCGTGACCGTGAGGCCCCGACACGCTCAGCGCAAGTGCGCAGTTCGCTCCTTTGCCTGCAGCAGCAGGTTGCGAAACTTGCTAGACGATTGTTGTATTCTTGGTCTTTATTGCGTAACAATAACACGGCAATAAATCTTCAAAAGTTTACTTCAAGTTATGGGAGTAGGCGTTTTGCCGCATGTGACCAGGGCTCCCACTGAGGGTTTTTTTCCACCCAGATCTGTTTTTTTTAGTCGACCTGTGTGTCTAGGTTATTATGAAAAATCGCGTGATATCTGTGCTTTTTGAAGTGATAAACTCATCAGCAACTTCAATGTGTTCGATAATACTGTATAAACATAAGTTTACATTACAGTGTTCACACGCGCACATCAGGTGAGAAAGTAAGCATATCGGATGAAGCAGAGCGTGTTCAATCGGTTTCACATTCTCATATAAGATAATTGTCAGGGTTATATACACTGGTGTGTTTAAGTGAAGGCAAGCGAGGCACTTGCCTCGGGCCCCCCTTTGCAACTGTAAAGTGCAAAGTAGCCTACCTTGCTTTCAAATGGGGCCCAACAGCAACTGCAATGTGTAAGTGGGTTACTTTGCTTTCAAAGGGGCCCCCAACAGCAGTTGTAATGCGAAAATACCTTGCTTTCAAGAAAGTGGCCCAAAATAACTGTAATCCACTTTTCTTTCAAAGGATCCCCTAACTTCACTGATTTCTAGTGCTTCATATTCCAATTTGGGGATCGAAGCTTTCTCTGGGGTGCTAAGTGGTGACGGGACTGGGCCCCTTGTGACAGCGTGGGTACCCCCAATTGGGGGGTGTGGAGTGCGACTGATGCGGCTCTGCTCCCTGCCGATGCCCATGTTTCGGCCCCCTATCACGAAAATATCTTCATTTTATTTCAAAGCGTATGTCGCGCAAGCCTGGCACGGAAACCAGTTCAGCAGGCAAAATTTGAAAGAAGTAGGATCACATTTGCCATTGTTGAGAAGTCCATGGACTGCAGATAGCGGGATCGGTAAAGTTTGCCTAGAGCTTGCACGTATTCTTTTCTATGGTTTACTTGTACTGGACAGCTGACCCGAAAATATCACCGAAATATTTGTAAGTTTTGATGTCCATGACACACAGCACCTTACCTGAAATATTCGTCAGTCTTGATGTCCAAGATACACAAGCTGGATACAACATAGACAGAAAAAAACCGTAGGCGAAAGCAACGATCCATGGGACGATCTGACTATTGGTTGTGAAAGCAGCTTGTACAATCTATAGCAGAAAAACATTTTACGATGCCATCAATTTTATACGAATGTCAAAATATAACAGCTTCTGTTACTGAATGTTTGAAAAGTCAAGAACCAACGCACACTTTTCATCAAGCTTCATGCAGAGATTGATGAATATTGCGACTTCGTACATTTAGCTTTTGCAAGCAAATATGTTAAAATATATCTGGTTGCAAATATTATGAAGAACCACCAGATCACTCTTATCTGCACACATGAACAGTTTTGCTCGCTATTATCAGTTGCTTTGCATTTTCTGCATAGTAGATCCTGCCAAGTTTTTTCAAAGCCTGGATTTGCAAAATAAACGGATTGCAATTGCAATTCAACAAGAACGTAAATTTCATCAGCTGATACAAGTATGGGCAGAATTTGCTACACATAAAATGGAGGTACATTTGAAAAACATGGCTTATCAACGTAGCAGCAACTTTCGATCGGTAATTCAAATCCGCTTTTAACCCTTCAACCCTTGTTTGGCTTTCTAGTGTATCTGGAGACAAAATTATGGCTCAAAAACCCAGTTTTTAACAAAATTCAAAGAGTTACACAAAAGGTATCATTAGCCATTTCAGACGAATCTTTGGCCAGCCATAACTCGGCAGCAGATTTAGTAAGAGAGCTGTTCAAACCCTCAGAAGACTCGTGAAGTCTTGTAGTTTAGAATAAAAAATAATTTTTTAAGTTTTGGGTTTGGGGTTTTTGCTCGATGACGTCAATGATTGGAGGTGTTTTGCGGTTGTTTTGATGACGTCATCAATTTATCCAACGAGCCGATATTGTAGCTCAAAGTTTTATTGGATTCTAGGCCTGAATACGAGTTTTTGGAGCCCTTGATCGACTTTCTAGCATTTCTGGTTCCAAAGTTATGCTAAAAAAAGCCAAATGTCTTCAGGAATTTGCTGAGCAATTCTCTGGGATTTCTCTAATTAATATTCAGTTAGCGAAACGCTCCGAGGACTGTCTAACCACAACATCGTTATCAAGACTCTTCGCACAGCGTCAGTGTTCAGCTCTGACAGGCGGGGCTTCATGGTTTCCTTCTGCGTTGCTGAACGTGCCTTGGCGGCTGGGAGAACGTGCCATTTGTTGCTCTGCTTGTTTTTTGTCGTTATTGCCCATTGATTTAGCTAATTGTTGTCAATTTTGTATGGCTTTAACGCCGTCTTGCTATGTAACGGAAGGTTTTGGGATGGTTTTACTTCCGTTACTTCGGCTTCTTTATGGCCCATGACCAGTCGCGACCATCCGTAGACCCACCGCGTGGCTGCGTCGTTGAATTCTTGCAAGCACGTTAGCCTACTTCACTTACGCATCCTGTGCAACCTACTGGGCTGTTATTTTGTTTGTTACGTCACTGTACACTTGGTAATTTGTTTTGATTAGTTGTTTCTACTGTGACCTTTTCCTTTTCAATGTAAAGTGGGCAGTTGGGTTTGCTTTTTTTCATTTAGTTTTTCTTATTTGGTAATTCAACTGTTTGTGGGTTTTATTTTATTCTATTTACACTTCATGCACTTCGCAGAGCTGATGATGCCTACTTTGTAGGCGAAATATATACTCTGTAAGATCTTAGTGTCTGATTCTGTGCTGAGAAAGGATTTCTTTCAATAGGTAATATTCAGTAATTTAGCCATAACTTTTGAACCAGAAACGCTAAAAAGTCAAGCAAACCGTCTAAAGACTCGTATTACAGCCTATAACCCAAAAAAATTTTGAGCCACAAAATCGGCTCGATTGGCTGGTTACCAGGTGATGATGACGTCATCCAAATGTAAGCAAATATGCATAAACATCCTTCCACTATGTAAACATAAGCAAAAAACCCGACACCCAAAACTGAAACAGATTGCAAGCTACAAGATTTCACGAGTCTTTAGAGCAGCTATGTCCAGCCCGCGGCCCGCATGCGGCCCAGTCGAGGGTTTTATGCGGCCCAGTTTAGGTTTTGGCTGTAGTAAAAGTATCCCACAAATGACAACTTATCCTTGTTTTGATAATCTTGAATTTGACATTTTTGATGTAGGTGGTCCTCAGTACCACTTCATTACGTCTGTTATCATTGCAGTTTAAGATTCGAACATTTTCAATACATTACCTTAAGCGAAATTTAGTTCGCTAAGATGAAAGTAAGCCATTCAATGTGCGGCCCTCAATAATATGTCATTCAATGTGCGGCCCTGGTCAAGATAGTAACATGATTTTTAGGTCAGTAAGCCATTTGGTTGGACATAGCTGCTTTAGAGGGTTTGAACAGCTCTCTAGCTCATTCTGACAGCAAGTTATAGCCAGGTATGGCTAGGGGTGCTTTTCTCCTTACGTTAGCATTTGTAGGAGTACAATTTTTTTACCAATTTTTGTTTTTTGATCCATAATTTTGGTTCCAGATATGCTAGAAATCCAACCAAAGGCTCTAAAGACTCGGATGATACCCTGAAATAAAAAAAACTTGAGCCAAAAAATGGCTCATTGGGTTGGCGCCCAGGGCCAGGCAACATCAGCGAAAAAACGCAAAACACGCCCACTTGTGACGTCCCTTCCAGAGAACCACAAACCCAAAACGAAATTTTTTTTTCAATCTCAAGTAGAAGACTTGCCGAATCCATAGATGGTTTGCACAACTCTCTAGCTCAATCGGCTGGCGAGTTATGGCTTGGCAAACTTGGTCAGAATATTGGGAAGCGTGGCCGCTATAGAGGGTTAAGCCTAAAATCAGGTCATGCACCATCAGAAGGTAAATTTTTTAAAATAATAATTTGGAAACCACTAAAAATTTCTGTGTGAAAAAGAAACTGGCTTGCTCCATTTGAAAGAAAGCAAAAAATGGAGATAGTTGCTATAAAAAAACATTACATGACTGAGAATATGGCCTTTGCGCCACTTTTAAATAATATTATGCACTGGCTTGGAAGGGTTTGTTTTCTACGCGAAAATTTGTGAGAAGTTAAAACAAGTTGTCTCATACACGGGATGTTTAAAACACATTTGCTTGGTTTTCAAAAATATATCAACCATTTTTGTGTTTATACATTTTTGCGACATTCCGTTTTTGCGGTTGTTAATTGCGTCGCATTCCTTCATAGCGTGAACGTCTACGAAAATAAGAAAATACGGGAAACTGAGCATTCACTGTGTTTCTTACTGAGTTAACAAAAAACACTTCTTACATTTGTCAAAACAGCTGCGATTGCTGTTAATTCAAGACGTGCAATCTCTATTACACTTAGAGACTTGCAAGGTGTTCTGATCGTTTGAAGAGCATTTTTAGTGGTCATCAGCACTGCGCGAGAAAAATGGGGCCTTTTGACACCTTTTTTCGGTTTTATTCGACTCTTGTCATCTTATTACTACTAGGATCCGCTTCCTAAATTCATGCATATATGTTTATGTGAAGATCATATGTGATGCAGGTGGAGATTTGATGTCAATATTATTCGACTTTTGAATGTGTCTTCACCTTGTGTAGTCGTGTCATCGGTTTAGTAGTTAGTTTATGAGGGATAGTGGTCTCATGAAACTTTGAAATGTGCAGCGTATTGCGGGTGTTAAACATGGTTAAATGCAGTCTGAATTCAGATGGGCGACAGGTGCTTTTTGGCAGTTGGCACTATAGCCTGCTAGGGGCGTCAACACTCTTATATTACAGGAGTGTGCGGGCTAACTTTGCAAAATCGTATGGTTTTGTTCATTTGCTATCTCCCTGCCTTCTTCAAGAAGGTGTTAAGTGATGCTTAAAGTGCCCTCAAAACATTCCCAAAAATGTAACAATAGTAAAGCCACTTATTTACTCAACTCCAGTTTTTCTGCCATTGCTTTTCCTATTTTCCTCCTCCCACCATCAGTCCGGTGTTTATACCAAATATACTTTTTTCGGCACAACTCGCTACAAACGATCTTCCAATTCACATGTTATGCGACCGCGTCTGTTATGTGCACCAGGAAGGAAAACGTGGACTTAAAACTGGGTTATCTCTTTTTGTTCGACGGTATCTTAACCCAACCGAGGACAGAAAACACTCGCAATAAATTTTTTACAAAATCTTTTTGTTAAATCTACACAAACAGTTTCTAGAATTTCTTCTGTGGATCTCTAAATCAACAAAAAATTAAGTCTTCATCGTTTAGTGACGAAGGGTAATGCTTGTGACTTATGTGAGTACAATTTACCGAAAACAGACACACCACCTAATACATGCTAGGGATACATTATTGTGGTTGCTTCTGATCAGGGGCGGATCCAAGGGGGGTGGGGGGGCGATCGCCCCCCTAAAACCTACGAAAGTAACTTTATTCTCCAAGATTTTGTACAATCCGGAAAACAACATATCAGATCCAATTCCGAATAAATTTTTCGTCACGTCGAATTGTCTAGTCATCCATTGTTTTGTCACAGCAGTGTTGTGAAATAGGAAGTTGCTTCATCTCTTACAATAGCGAAGCCGTTATGAGACTTGGCTACCAAATATCACTGAAATCGCCCCCCCAACGTTACTAGCTGGATCCGCTCCTGCTTCTAATGGCTATGTGGGGTAAGTGGGCTATTATCTTTTGACATCTTTCGCTGGTCTTATTACGCTCAAGACGGGAATAGTGAACCGTCAAACCTTCAGTTTAAGAAATATTTAAGCCTGATTCAGGATTTTGGCGCCTTATTGGTCAGTCTATGTATCGACACAAACACTTAACAAAGATTCAGGCGAATTCCACAAACCTTTATCAAGGCAATTTCAAGTTTTATTGGATGACACCATATTTCTTGCGTAATAGTTTTGAATTTGTCAATCTTTACTGCAAAAACTAAGCTTTAATGAGGCTTCACTTCGGATCAAAACCATGGTTTACAATCTCCAACAAAGAAATAAGACAGCTTACCTTCTTTGTTCGCCGGAAGCTAACATGGTTTTTGCACAAGCACAAAAATTTGATCACAATGACCACTTGCAGATCTTGGCAATATCAAGAATGTCAGTCTTCTCAATCATGACATTGTCATAATTTTCAAGAAGTTACTACACTGCTAAGCGCAAAAGTATTCATAAATATCTCAATTGCAAAGGAATGTGAAAAGTGTGTAGGCCTACGTGCAAAAAAGGTCCAGTAAAACATGTGGACAGCTGCAACAAATAAAAGCATTCACATACCATCGAAACTAAGCCTCCGATGAGACAAACCATGATTATGGTTCCGGGTTTAAGGAAACGTGCAGCTGCTGTTCCCGACAAGCGTCCGGCTCCAAAACCAATCCACAAAACTGAAGTCAGCAAGCTTGCACTCGCCTCCTGTTGGAAGAAACATAACGCGAATAGCACAAAAATGAAAATCCCCTCAGTAAATACGCTCTGAATTTGAATCGCTACGTTTTATTTCTTCTGAACAAAATTGCTTTTTCTACAAGGAAGTTCTGATAACGATGATGGTGACCATGCAGTCATTCACTAAATCTACCTCTCAAAATATCCATTAAACCGACATAGCACTTATTGTCAGCCAAAGGAATCCAACTAAATGAGAAGAATCACAAAACTTCACTTGCCATTTTTGAAAAATGACCAAGTGGCAGGTAATTGTCTTTTCTGTCATTAAGCCTGTGCGGGATTTCAGAGGCCGTTTAATTTAGTTCCAAAAAGTACGTGCCGTCCAGCCGCTGAGACCACTGAAAACCACACAATCATCAGTTGAAGTTATTCTGCATTCAACATATTTTTATGCGGTTGCTTGGTTGAGCGCTCCACACATCTTAAAGTGTTTCGAAGCTGGTGCCGAGTTTCGTTTACAAGTTGAGGTTGGGTTTCAGTCAAAGACAAAATCCATAACATATCGTTCAAAGACATTTTTTGTTGATTTTTAGAAGTACTATTTCTAGGTTTGGTCCAGCGGTTGCACATCTGCACCAGAACGCGGGGCGTCTTAAATCAGGCTCAGTGTTTATTGAGAGAACATCGCAAGTAGTGGCGTAAGAGTACAGTATCAGCATCAGTTTATTTGGGAACAACCATAAACAAACATCAAATCATGCCACAGAAAACAAACCACATTAGAACAGCGTTTATTTTGTTCCTAGGACATCTGAAATAACCATACGGTTTTCTAGTCAGATACCCTGATGAATAACAGAGAGAAAAAAATGAAACAAGACCAGACTGAATAGTGCATTTCAATAAAGATGGTCCAGGCTAGGTAATGTTATTTTATTACTAAGTGCAGCACGTCAAGCATTGCCAGAGCATATCTGGAAAACAACATTCTGCCACCACTGGCTCTTTCCGAAAAGGCCTTCCCCTATAGTAGCCTATACACCTTGGTGATACCAGTTGATTATAAGAACATTCTTTCGAACCAAAAAACTATTTGTGGCCCAGTGCCCCAAAGTAAAAATGGAGACATTAACGTCAATAATAAAAGAACAAAATTGAATGCAAGAAACATGAAAGATTTTATTAGGCTACAACAGGGAATCTGAAACTCTTTTGTTTTCACAGGCCAAACCTTAGACACTGCAAGACGTTATTGCCGCATGGCTGAAATAACAAATTAATAGTGAAGTAAATACGCCAGCTTATAATTATCTAGTTCTAACAATTTTCTCTGTAATTACTAGATATTGTTAATACAGTAGGTTAGCCTCCCTAAGTTTACTGACCTTTCAGACCACAAATGCAAAGCGAAAGGTTCTATCTATCCAGACACAGCGCTAAATTATGTTGTGTTTGACAGGCCTCAACCAAAATGTTTGTAACCTCTGACTTCGTTCGCTGATGTTTTATGGCTAATTAGTTGGTAATGCATTTCTACCGGTTATTCACAGGAGGAACGTCGACTTTCACACGAATAAACAAACCATTACTACGATGAATATCGTGAACGACCGCTTTGCACAATGTCATCCAGGCCCGTCGCCACGAGGGGGGGGGCATTCGGCTGCAGTGCCTCCCCTAATTTTTTTGTGCCCTCCCGAATTTTGTTGTGCCCAGAAAAACTTTGTGGCCTCACCACCACCACTCCACATATTAAAAACAAAAATGTTTCCCCCCAAATCTTAAAATCTAGCTACGGCCTGATGTCGCCTCAAGGTGGATGCAATAAGAGTGCTGAAGCAAAGAAACAAATTAAGAGAAAAAGTAAAGCACGCTTCGTTGACCAAATTGGGATGAATAAAACAAGCATTTGTTACAGAAACAGTAAACATGGAGAAGTAAGAGTCAAAGAGTAGCTTACTAAGTCTCATAAATCAAGATGTGGTTAGCGAAAGCACTGAACAGAAATCGTGAGTTGCTTTTGAATAAAAAATGAAATAAATTTGGGTCTTTGCTGAGATGAGGAAGCTACTATGAAAACAGGACATTATCCACTCATATACCTCTAAAAAAACAAAGAGCAGTTTTGGCGTTACGCATCACGACAACATTGTGGAGAAACCATACTGACAACAAGAGAACAAATAGAGGAAAAACCGCAATGAAAAGTGCTTTCAAAGCCTTACCGAAAACTTCAGTTCGGTGCAAACAGCGATCGAAAACATGTACGCCACGTAGGGATGTTCCCCACCAATCAGGAAGAAGTAAAATAAAATGACCAACAAAAACAACATAATGACATCTCGAACTGGTTCCTCACTCCGTTCTTCAACAGACTTTCTCTTGAGATCTGCATCAACAGCAACGTGCTGTAAATTGACGAAAACTAATTGGGAATGGCTTGTTTGGCGGGTGAAAAATTAGCAAGCAACGCGACTAAATTACTAGGTAGTTCTTTTGTTAACGTCACGAGAAAAAGTGCGGTATGCACTATATCGGTATTATTGTTCCAGTCAGGTGCGTCGCTCTAGCGAAAATTATTTGTGTTTAGGTATTTTTTTCGAAGTGATGAGCAAAAAGCTCATCGACTTTTGCGCCTTTTCACCAAAACGTTCGCCGCAGAGCCCCTTACTGCGGTCATCAAAAAACAATGCGCAGAAAACTGCTCTTCAAAGTTTGGGGCATAATCTTCTCTAGGCACGGCGCAACTAGTTTCAATTTCAACTGACAATGCAATAGATAGTGAAAAGGTACAGTACTTGTTTTTGATTAATTATTTTTTCTGTAGAATGTTTAATCATCGCTGATCAACCGCATAAAAGATAGTTTGCTCGTGATGGCATGGCTTGTTAGTTGCAAAGAAACCACTTTGTGAAGCTTGCTTAGCACTGGATAAGGCTAACACGTTGTTACAGGAAGCCTACGTTTTCCTCAATATTTCGTTATGAAATACACCACGCTTTTCAAATTATACCAAATACAAATTATTTAGAAGTGCATAAGAAAAAGGATCCTTTCACGTAGGCAGTGTTCTCACTTGAGGTCTAAAATGAAACAAGCATCTCGAATGACGTTCACTGTTAATTTGTGTACAGACATGCCGAAGTGCCTGCTTGAAAACGTAACCAATCGAAGACACAAAGTGCAGACGAATTCGGATATTTTAAAATGACAAGATTCAAACCTACGTTTCCGCTGATCTTTTATCTTTCTTGTGACGTTCAGTCCAGCCAAGATAAAGAAAAAAAGTGAGACAAACACCATGAAGGCAGCCGGGATGATGTAAGCGTACGCTACTGGGTTGATTTGTGACGGTGACCCGGGTGCAGTGGCCGCGGTGACGTTTCTGCAACGGAACGATAAGCATTACTCCTTGCTGCTGACAACTTTCGCTTCCTATGCTTACGCTCGTTGATACCACTCGTGTCTAAGTATTATATTGTGTGGGTTTTATTCAGGTTACCTCGAATCAGATAGATCGAGCCAAGAGACAGGTAGCAAAACCATTTTTGTCAACGTTTCGCTACAGGTTTCACGATAGAAACTCATGAAAAACAACCGATTGAAAAATTATCGTTCGGGAAAACTACAGAAGTCAAATATACTTTTAACCTGCTCGTGAAGACAAGAACATCAATCAAAAAGCTGAACCTTTCCGCCTACAGCCGTCGCAATCCCGTGAATACACTTGGTGAGACTCGAGCCTATTCCTTTCGGTTATCATGTTCTACCAGAAATCAGACAAAGGAATAGTAAATGAACGTAAATGATATTCTGGTCAGCGTCCTCACCAGAATTTAATAGAAATACATTGCGTTGAACTGGGCTTAAATCGGCCATCGCATTTAGAAGCACTGAAAGGTTTATTCATTCTATTGAGACATTTTTATTGTTGCGAATATGTTTTGCTTGTGCACTATTGATTTATGTTTTCATTCTGACTTGTACTTTTTACAATTAGCTTTTATTATGTAACTATATCTGTTACTTCAAGTACAAAACAGCGAGCGACTCAGATTATGTTTTCTAGTCCAGGGTTCCGCAAGTACTTTTTGGCGCGACCCTAAAAAATAGTTCTAAATTCTCAAAACATTCAGTGAGCATATCATTTTGTGGAAAATACTTTACAAATACATATCAATTTTAAGACTACTATTGACAGTAGCAAGTTTCTTGCATAAAATATTATGAAACTCAGCACATAAAACAGTAAATGATTACATTCATTCTGTCCAATGAGAATGGCGAATTCAAAATGCAAATTTAAATTATTTCGCAACCCAGAGTTTAAGGTCTCGCGACCCAAATTTGGGTGGCGACGCACTATTTGCGGACCCTGTTTTGGTCAGATACGGGTTTTCAGACGCTGTTTCCATTAATCTCACAATCCATCTCACGCAATACACCTCATCAAAATGTGTTGCATATGAATATTTATTGTTTTATTTTGTGGTTTTCAAACCCTGGTCGGTATCCTATTTCAACGTTTTCATTAGATCTTCTTGCCTTTGGTTGTTCATTTGTGAGTTCTGGAGTTTTTCTGAATGTAGGTGGGTGAAATAACACCGTACGTGACGTCACAATGATTCGCGAATAGAAAAAGTTTGTGAACCACTGATGTGAAGTTTTTGGCGCAAATCTGCTGAAACCCACGTGCAGAAAATAAGGTCTGCGCACTCACGAAGCTTGCAAACCGGTTACGACACGCTACATTTCTATTCACAAAAAAGTAAAGCGCATGGGTAAAAAGAAGCCCTCCCAAAATACTCTTGCCAAAGTTTACAACATCTCAGTGTCAACAAATCTTTTCTGGTGCACGCACGTACGCGCACAGGGAGGGAACACTTTGAAGTGTTGAACACGCGACGTTAATTTACCGTAACGGAGTGATCTGGAAGCGTGCCCTAAAAGCGCGGGTGGGGGGAGGATCACCTTCGTGAAAAAAAGTTGTTCTTCAAACGCATTCACGCAGCTCACCCGTCTGACACATTCGACTTCACGTAACCTGGACATTTGCTTTGACGTTTGTTCGACACGCTCGCCATAATCAGAAAAGGACGAGCTGAAATAAGAAAGGTTTGTTCATACGAGCGACCCACATGCCGAACTCCCCAAACATTGGGCAGGCAATTCAATGCGAGGTGGGAAAAGGCGAAAAAACATAGGCTTTTATGTATTCAGTGTTGATCCAACTTAGAAACCAAGCGCTTAAGAACCACTTTTTGCTCTCTTCATGTAGAAGAGAAAGCCTTGACCTGTTTGCGTAACTACAAACTATGCTCAAACGTTTGCATATGCAACGATGAAAACGCTGATCGTAGTGGTTTCTTGTTTTCACAGCAATTCTGCTTCTTTTAGGGTCCAGGCATCTCACAAGCTAAAGTCAACAAGCACATTGGCCAATAGACGATGGTAGACAATATTCCACGCTGTTCAGGACCGCCATCGAGGGTTTCCTCTGCTTGAAAGAACAGTCAACATTTCCTGGTACAAGAAAAAGGTATCTGCGCGAAAAGGAACAACCCGCTCATGAAACAAACGATAATAACGGTAAGAAATGCTTAACTTGTACGAACCTAACAAAGGCGCAAGAAACGCTCCAATAGTGAACATAAAATGAAAAGCTTGGATGTGTGGCCTGGAATCCTTCTCTCCCCACAGGTTCAGCAGCAGTCCTTGAAGGCCTGATGTACGAAAGGCTAAGTTAGTTTGCGATCACTTTGCTTGCGCTTTATCGAGCCATTCATGTTTTTAAGACAAAGAAGACCTTCTTGAGGTTTTGGAAAAAACATATCAGTTTTGTTTGATTCATAGCTGGCGCTCTCATTGGACGGCGCACAAAGAACAGGTATTCTGATTTGGGTTTCACCATCTACGTGGGAGCTTGATTACGCAAGTAACATAAAATAAAGTTTTTAACACAATCCCCTGAACTTTTTCATCAGATTTAGGAGTTTTGCCCATGAACACTTCATTAGGAAGAGGGAAAACGCGGCATTTTCATGCGTCTGTTGGAACTGCACGGAAAGTACTTAGGACATTGGTCCTTAACGTTTTAACGCCTCAATACCCCCAAGTCCAAGTTTCGTCAATCTGGATATTCCATTTCAACAGTTTAACAACAAAAATATTGCAAGAAATAAATTTTTAGATGCCTGGAGCTGGAACCAGAGTCAGAGTCTAAAATTTCAGTTCCAGCTCCACAGCCCTGCTTTACAAGCAATACCCAGCAAATATATCGGTCGAAGTGTTGCTGAACTTTAAAGCACTCAATCGCTGTAACAGACGCAGGGTTGAATTTTTACAGTTTTATCCCAATTGCTCTGCAGCAGTTACTGTTACTCGATAGACACATTCTTTCCATATTTAAAATAAATTCAGCTTTCAAGAAACACTCAACACATAAAAACAAAATTTGTTGTTATGTTTGTTTAAAAAAAAGTCAGATTTGTAGACGAACGCCAGTTTACATAACAAAAACGTCTGCAAAAATTTTACTACTTGAGTGGTTTGGATTTACACAAATAGATTTTTTGAAAAGTGGAGCAAGGTATGAAAATGTACATATACAGTACTATTCAGGTATGCTAAAACGGTAAAAGTTTAACTACTGTTTTTCTACAGGTGGAAGAAGCGAAATTCTAGAGGAAAACCAATGCATCTGTCTACTGAACATAAGCATTCCTGAAGTGTGTTAGAACGTGTGCACTATAGTAATGTGTCCAGAATGGGAAATACATAACACCTGCATATCGGTCCACTGGACTGATTGCTTTGCATGGCTGAAGTGCTCAGTCTGCTCTTAAATAAACTATTTCATCCGTAGGTGGAACCTTGGATAGGCGTCACCACTCCGGGCCAGAGTGGATCTGGTAGTAATGATGGCAAAAGAGGATTGCAGTTTTTAAAAAATGGCGAAAATTCCTAACTGCAGCATCATCATCAATTGCAGATGAGTGTAATTTAAACTGAATCATTATCGTGACATGCAGAAACACTTAGCTTAAATGAGACAGTAACGAAGAGCGACGTAGCCTAATTATTGTGCTATTTATTCCCCAAGCTACCAGTCCTGAGCATATCACCCACCTTGGGCAGTTCATTACCCTTTCAACCTGTCACTTTTTTATAACGTTCTTGTAAAGGTATCTTCAAGTGATAGCAAAATGAACCACATAGAAACAAATAGACACGCATGGTTAATTCTCTGATGTAATCAACCACACTTTATCAGTTTGCAAAGAATATTTCATGACATCTACGGTGTTTCGCCTCACCAACATGTATTAGTGAAATGCTCATTAATTCTGAAGTGTTCATAACTCACCGGCATCAAGATAACCAGCCATTAGACCAGCCAATGCGATCAGCAGAAACAGCAATGCGTTTGAAGTCACAAACGGAATGAAGAACATGAAGACACCAGAGAGAAACACTGCAAGTCCTATTGACAATAACGCGAAATCAGGATTACCTTAAGCGAAAATAGAAAATATAAAAACAAACAACAGAAAAAGAAAAACCAGAAATATGCTTTAGGAAACGCCGAGCCTGGACATGAGATTTAGTAGCAAGCGCAGAGGACCCCAATAAAGCTTCTTGTAAACTGCATTACTGAGCACTGGGGCAGCTCTACGTTTTAGTTTCGGTTTGAAGATGTAGATTGAAAAAATACGCAACTTCTTTTAAAAACAAAATGTACTCAATCGCACTACCACGTATCTATGCTCAGATTGTGTTGAGTGCAGTTCACCGTAACAACATAGTTGGTAATTTATCACGCGCAGAAGGTTCAAAATAGGAGTTTGTTTGCACGAATAAGCGTGTATGTGGTAGCTGCATTAAAGGCGGCATGATTAAAAGCAATTACAATTTTGACCTTTTGAAGTCAGGGCGTGTTTTCTTTTTCGGGTGCTACAAAAATTCATTCGGCCGTGTCATCTATAACTTTTGTACTCAACTGAGGGAGCAACTCCCAAATATTGGAACACGATGAAGTTCGGAAGTCTTGCAAGGTTGTGCATAGGAAACAACAACGCAACAACGAATAATTTAACTGAAAAAAAGGATAGACGTTTTCGCCGTCAGCAAAGACTTATTGAACGAAGCGCAAAAGCATTACAAGCAGCATACCGCACGCAGGCGGTGCGTAAACAAAGCAGAAAGCGGCCAAAAATAGCTCTCATCGATCATCATTGTTGCAAGTGGTAAATTAGCTGAAGTCCACTATGACTGAGTCAAAAATTAAACGTGAGCAATCGCGTGAAGTTGAAGCAGTGGTTCCTCACTGGAGAAACCAAACCATCAATTGTCATTGTTGAATTTGTCGAACCCTTTCAAATTGGAACGCCGGAAAATATTTCATGCTTCATACGGACATGTCTCTAGTCTAGAGGAATCCAGTCATTTCTAGTTCCAACAGGTGAAGTGATGGGGTGTTTTTTGCGCACTTAATATTGTATACTACCTAACACCGCCCATTTAATGAAAGGCGTAGTTTGAAGAGATGCTTAACCGCAATCCATTGTTGCGGGTGAATGGCGTCTGTTTCAACCAAATCCCTGAGAGCGGGTCACCGAACACTTAGGGTTCTCTCAGTGGCGTAGCCAGCCCAAGAATTTGGGAGGGGCCAAAAAAATTGGGGGGGGGGGCAAAACGTGTGATTTTAGGCGAATAACTCCATTTTGTTTATAAAACCGCCTCTCAAAGCACAAAATGACTATATTTTCTAAAAATTTGGCGGGGGCATGGCCTCTCTGCCCCGCCCTCTGGCTACGCCTATGGGTTCTCTCGAACCCTGGTTAAGAACATTCAACACATAGATACGAAGCATTCTCTTGCCACCACAAAGCACGCGAACTTGTACAAGACAGCAGTGGGCAATTAGATGATCCTGTCACGAGGATAAAAGGAAAAGCCACCGATTTTTGCAGAATAGGCGGGATTTGGGGAACTATTCATTTTCCCGTAGGTCTTCTTTAAAAGTGTGTTTAATTGGCTTGCGGTTGTGTCTAACCTCACGAGAGAAGTTCAGGTTTGTCAACAGATTCTTTCAGCCCCTACTGACTGCAAGTTATTCCAAGAAATTTGCACGAATGCCTGAATAGATTATAGAAAACACTCTAAAACCACATGAAAAAACCGTAACGCTAGAACACGTGTCGTTAGGCACTTTTATATTTATATTGTGTTAACGTAGTGTGAATACAGTGGTTTTCGTCAAATAGATGAAATCTTCAGTGGAAATGCTTTTTTTGTCATAACTGTTCTGTCAAAATAACAGTGCCTTAAATACTGTATGATGCTATTGCATTGCATCATTTGTTCCGCTATATCTTTTTCCTCGCTCTGTTTGGGTACAATAAATACAACTAAATAGTCCAAAATAACCATTTAATTCAAAGAAATCTCACCAAGAGATATCATCGGTCGTCCAACTTTTAATAGGAAGCCTGCAGCAACAGCTCCAAGCAACATTCCAATTGACCGCCCAGTAAAGATGGACGACAAAGACGCAACATTGACATCGACATTTTGGGCCAGAAACAGGAGAGTTGGCGATGGGATTGACATGTACAAGCCCTATAGCGAAAATGCCTGATGTTAATATGAAGAACACATACTTTTCAAAAAATCCAAAAAACGTTCGCAGGACTAAACTTGTTTTCGTATTCAATCGTCATTCCTTTTTCTAAAACTGTGTATCAATAGAAGCAATACTAGTCATTAGTATTGACAATTTTTCACGAAAAAGGTCAATAAAATGCCGAAAGTTGTTGGTCATCAGTTACTTTTGGGGAAATAATTTGAAATATCGGCAATGAAGTGGTAAAAATGAACTAAAACTTCTACTCTTCCAGCCTAAAACAAAGTTCAACCTGATCAGATCAGACATGGATTGATGTCCGGAACACATGTTTAGATTAGACATACGCAAAAGTATAACTTCCGAGGAATAGAAAAAAAACATTTTATGAAATGTTTGAAAAATATGGAAATGAATATATGAAGGAAATGTACGGCATCACCGAAGAAGAATAGAAAAGTATTAAGCTTCAAACTTCTATAAAAGCCATTCATCCATGCTAATATTGTATTCTGCTTTCTTGTTTGACGCGCATATCTGTTGAGAATCGATGTGACTCATGAATTGAGCCAAAAGAAATCTGAATTTACTACGAGGTATATAGTTCATGTACTTGTATAAATCATTGAGGAGGGATCCCCAATTGAGTTGCCTGTGAGGGTGCGCGTGCTTACCCCAGATGATTCGTGACGCGTTTCTACATGTCAAAACTATTGTATGTACGTTTTTTTTAAACAAAAATACACGTCGTACAAAGTCTCATCGAGTGTAGATGTTTCGCATGGAGCGGTTTTGTCATGTATTTCTTTCCACGTGATGTATTTGTGTATGTGACATCACAATGCTTTTGAGGTCATGAGGTCATAATGAATTTGGTTAATAAAGGCTTGTGTTAGAGGCATTGACCTCCTCTTTGTAACATGGTGAATTGATCAAATGGCTTTTACGAGCTTGCATTGAGTAATTTAGTGGATAAACTCTCAGTGTGTGCTTCTTTAGATAGCTTATTTCACTGTGTGCTACTTTGAGACATATTTTTTATTTAGCCTCTCCAGGCCCTAGGGACAATATTTCATCTCTGAGGACCTCGTGTTACTCTTATCCATTGAAGCAACCGGCAAGGGTGGGCTTACATTTGACTGACGTGACCAACAGGTTTTAAATTTGCTGCAATGACGCAACTGCCGACCGACGCTGGCGAGCAATTGCGTCATAATAAAAAACTGAAAAATTGTCGATCCGCGTCGGTCAAGCGTAAACCCGGTTCAACCGTTCTACACGAGTAGTAAGTGAACTTCATATAGTTGTGCGAATACGATTGCATATTATAACTGCAACTGTTTGATTGTCGTAAGTAAAAATTAAACCTTTCTGCTTAAGTTCCGATGCAACAAGTGTTTTACAAATTATGGTATCATTCAATTAGGACCTTGATTTTTGACAAATCACGGGCAACGTAGCAGATTCACGGGCAACGTAGCATATTATACTTTGGCATCAGATTGTGTCTCGAAAAGTTGGTGGTTCATGGAGACGGTTGACATGCACATGGGATTCCGCAGGGGATCAAGTTAGGGAACCAATGCTATAGACAGGGCCGGATTAAATGAACGCGAGGCCCCGGGCATAGTCGTCACCGCGAGGCCCCCTAAACGCTTAGCGCAAATACGTAGCGTTTCACATGCCCTCGTTTCAACTTTGCAGAAGCATCGGTCAAAAACGTCAAAACTTATACGATTTGGCAGCCTGCACTTCAGGTTCCTAGCCACGGGGGGATTTCTGGGGCAATGCCATAACAAATTTTTTGTGCCCCCCAAATTTTGTTGTGCCCAGAAAAATTTGTTTAAAACATATAATAAATACAAAATCTTGCCCCCTAAAAATGTATTTTGCCTCTTCAAATCTTAAATCCTGGCTACGGGTCTGCTACACTTCAGAGACAATTGGGGCTGACCATGTACGGCGGTTCGTATGTGTTTGCATGTGGTTAATTTGTTCAAACAGAAAGTTGTATCACACAAAAATGATCTTTCGCTACCGTGACACTACACAACAATAGTTTTGTCATAGACTCTCTGAAACATCTTCACTGCACAAATCGTCCATTCACATTGAGGAAAGATACCCTCTCCCGCAGATCAAAACATAGGCTACACCGTTTACAAAAAATGTTCTCAACAAATTATCACGCAAAAGCTACAAGAACCGTACTACTTGACTGGAGTTTACGATGGGAGCTTTACAATAGTTACACCTATTAACTGTTCCGTGATCTCGTAGACAACAGCGCTTTGTTTGATCTACGACTGACACACTCGATCACGACAAGCACTTCGCAACTAATTGTTACATCAGCCCATAATACGGCAACTGCAAAGGCGTTAGATTGCAAAGGATACTAAGTAACGATCTTATTGAAATGACCTGGTTTCTGTCACTCTGCCAATGTGTGCTTTTTGAAAAAATGTCAGCTACAAAATTTTGGATGATGCCGCTTTTTTTGCACACGAAATCGTTGATGATTGTCTCCAGGTCCGTATCTTCAAGAACCCCATGCTCCATGCTTATTAGAGACAGCATGCTCAGTTTTTCTTGCACAATTGAACTTCGAAGATAGTTCTGAATTCTACGCAACTTAGAAAAAGACCGCTCTTCAGTACAGTTTGAAACCATGAGACACAAGTATATGCGAAGGGCAACATCAGTATTTGGAAAAGCAGAGTGCAACTCGTTTTCCTCAATAAATAAATGCATTCGCAATTCTGTACATTTTCCGTCACAGTGATCAAGATTAGATTTTTCTTGTCCAAAATGGCGCTATGGTGCAAATATGTTTTTTTGGTGTGCAATCTGGGTTTAATTGAAATCACTGAATGGGAGCCCTGCACGTGACTGTTAAACACAGACATCTTGGCAGGTATAATGCAGTGAGACAGTGACACTGCTGATAGCGGTAAGTCATGTATGGTTTTATACTGTGTGAAAAGAAGCATGAATAAATATGTAGCAGTGTTTCCACGTTGGAAAATCCATTGTTAGTGTGAGACTGTGATCAACGTGTCCGAGTGAATTGCTTTAATCAACGACTTTTATGTAGGCTTCTTTTCACACAGTATAAAAATGCGTGGCTTGTTAGAATACGTCTGTGCAAACTTGTGGGAATACGTCTTTATCGTTATGGTCTAGTTCTGACTTCTTGCTGAGCGCTAAGTGCAAAGCTATATTTGCCGTGGCAAGTTTCGTAATTCATCTGCTCAGTTTTTTAAGCCTGCGTGGTGGTCTACAGTAACTTTAGTAAGTTGTCCGATAGTCTTATCAATGTATAGTTTTACTTCTCATTGCTTGAAACAGTTTTGCGAGAGTGTCTAATTTCTTGTCATTTCACCGTTCGTGTTGTTCTGGCCGTTCATTATTCTTTTAAATTATCACTTATTTGTAGAAAATGCTCGAAAAAATGGACATTAGGCAGTTTATGAAAAGAACAAGTATTTCTGATAGCCGAAGTGTAAAGAGCATTTCATGCAAAAGATTGAGAATGAGGTTCGACCGACACAAACTATTAGGGTAGAAAGGGTAAAGCGTTTTGTGAACGTCCATTTGCATTGCATCGTCAGCAACCTGAAAAGGATAAGCAAAGTTTCGACATTGTTCCCCTTGGAAAAATTTCTGCGGACGCCGATGGATGCATTGATTTTAATCTACTTCTCATAAAGCTTGGTCCTGTTGGGTTTAATTCTTTTAAGTCACTCGACAACGATAAATGCCAAGTTGTCAGTTTCCTCAACCCGTATGTTAACGCAGTAATCAAAAAGCTCTACAATTTTGATGCGTGGTGAACAGCCTACAAACATGAAAAACCAGTAAAAGAATGTTTTGATGTTCAAGCGTGAGGCCCTCAAAAGCGCGAGGCCCCGGGCATTTGCCCGGTTTGCCCAATGGTTAATCCGGCCCTGGCTATAGACCGTATAAAACCTTAATATAAATAACTTAAGCAAGTAATATACCGTATTCATTTTTATTTCGAGACATATTAACATTTTTGTGTTGCTGCACATTGCTTTTCACAAAGGAAATAAACGCAGTGTCAAATACTGACTTGTGCGCTCAGTGACCATTCGTTCTTTGTGGGCTTATCACTGGAACACAGAGTAGAATCACAGCTGCGCTTACTCAACTCTTGTAACAGTACTGCTAAACTTTAAATATTAGATACTTTGCATGGAAGCTTGCATTGAAGTTTCAGCAAAAGAGCGCCTCGTGTTTGAAATAGCGTGTGCGTGTTTTTTTCTGGCCTCAGACATAGAGTAACTCTCGAAAAAGTAGCAGCGCTGGAATCTCCAGAGCTGAAGTATCTGTTTCTTTCTGCAAAATTGCTGCAAGGTAGGTATAAGCTAGGGGTCTCAAACACGGATGTGGCCCGCGAGAGCATTTTGTACGACCTGCAATCCTCTTTGGGAATTTTCAAATAATTACCATTTAGGTTATTCCAGTTTCTTCGCTGGTGTTTAGTAGTGCTCGGCCAGCGAGTGAACAAGTACCTTTTAAACGGACGTAGAGACGGCTAGAAATGATTTGCCTATAACTCTGGACAGAGTGTAAAAGCTGTTTCTACTAAGGTTCAGATACCGCCATTGTTGCGTCAGCGTCATATAATGCGGCCTCGGGTTACTTTATAAGTCCTCATTTAACCCTCGGAGCAATTTGAGTTTGAGACCCTGCTGTAAGGTGTTGCTAGTTCAACATATTGTACCAGAACAATGTTTCACATTGCAGATGCCTAGTTAGATTTTTATTGCGTGTGTTTTGTAAACTGTATTGACGTGATTTCTCGCGATAATTGTGTTGTCTGGTCCCTTTCTATATACATTTTGCCTCCTTTTGCTTTCCAGCACGAGAATACAAGTCAATAAAAGTGGTTCAACGCCAAACCGCAAATGGGTGGTAAGGTGACATAAAGATTCACGGAGCGTATAACCAAACCAATGTAACTATTGGCCATTGACGGAAAGTCCAGGTAGTATAAGAAAATATAAAGCTTGAAAGTGGTAAATGTTTATTTAATCCAATGGTTCTTAACCTATTTATATCATGCCTCCCTCAAGAAATTGCGCTTTTTTCAATCCCCCCTGACGTTTGCATGCAGACCCGAATTCGGCCTGCAAAATTTTGACACCACTTTCCCGTTAAAAAACTTTCCATGTTGTAGAGCGTGTAAGGGCTCGCACCCCCCTGGAAATTATTGATGCTCCATGGGGAAGCCTTCCCCCCGTTTAAAAACTACTGATTTAATCAAATTGTCAAATTTATTCATTGCACCTTATCGAGCCCTCAGTATTGAACCCACGAGCATCTGGATTATACTTCAAAACCAAGTTTTATACTATCCCCTTGTATATCCGATTCAAACGAATTCTGCTTGCGATAAGCACAATTGATAACTCAATTCTGAGTGCTTAACGGATAGTGGAATAAAAGTTTCAATGCAGCATTGAAAATATATATGCTGCCGCGAAGATACGATATCTTTTGCAGCAACTAATCGAATTTTCTACCAGGTTTAGAGCTACCGATGCAACATTACATTACAAGGAACAAACATATTTTCAATCAATGTTGTACGAAAGAAAAATATTTTGGTACTCACGTGGCATATTCGGGCTAGGTAGACCACAAAAAGGAAGGAGTAAATAGTGAATGTTTGGCGAATTCGCGTTGTTGCTATTGGTTCTGCACAACACAAGACGAAGAATTTGGTAATGGTCATGAAAAGACTGCAGCTAAGGAAAAAATTGACCAACAAATAAATATATCTGAATGAAGCTAGCTGTTTGTTCGACACGAATTACTGGAGTTACTGACGATCACTGTCAAATTAACACCTATTCGAAACTTGGCGGTTTTCAGGACCACGTAGGGAGTACCCAACATGTGAAAGTACTGTGGATACTTGCAGGCTTTGAAAATCATAAGAATTTTGCTAAACTAGGGCGTATAAGATAAAAGATTCAAAAGAAATGCTGATAATTGTTTAGCAGGCAGTTTGCACCCGCACTAGAAAGCTACTAGAAATCGTCGTAAAAATTAGATTTTGCAGCAGTGTAAACTAAGTGCGTTGTCCGGCATTTGTGCTTTGCGGTTGCGCAAGGGCGCAGTAATTTTAAGCCCTTTTCACGATGTAGCCACCTTTTAATGTTCAGAGTGTCTACTGAAGTAATTTATAAACCAATTTTGTGGGAATTGAGTTGGGTTTTGTGGTTACAGGCAAATTTTGGCTCTGTGCTGATGGTTTTCACTAAAGTTAAATCTTGATTTATTAAATTTTGTTAAATTCTGACCAAAGCTTGACATTGTCCCTGATATCGCCCATAGGATATCGGGGATTTTTTGAATGTTCAAGTTGGCGTACTGTTGTAATTTGGAAACAGGGTATTTTCGAGTGCTACAGAAAAACAAAGAAAATAGAGAAAGGGTTAGGGATAGCTCTATGTGTTGCTTACGAAGAGAGAGCTGAAAGCCTAGTTAAAGGTTGAACTTTGTGCTGTATTTAGTCTTACCGCCTTCAGTGGTTTAAACAGTAATTGTTTTTTTATTTTTTTCGTTCTTGTATTCAACGCATGTAACGTAACGAATATGGCCTAGTCAAGATGTGATTGATTTTCCAAGATCAACGCTTACGAGTAAAAGAAGTTGGCCAGGAAACTTGAGTGGAGCTTATTGTTAGAAACCTTCCACTGTGACCTGTTGATTAAGAGTTCACCGTTGCTTCTCAAAATACGGTAGATCGATTCGAGGCCGTGTCATTTGAAAAAGTGACTCGAATTGCTTGAAGCGTTGTACCAGTTTGTTTCAAATAGATCAGCTGGCAGCATCCTTAGAACTACAATGCTCAACGAAAGATTTAAGCGCTGCGACTTACGTTCAAGAACAGCTCAATTCACCTCAAGGCATCGACTTGGAAGCCCGTAAGTAGAAATTACAAACTGGGCCAGAGCGACTCATCATTGAATTTATAACACGCACCGTTTCAACCAGGGCTGCGGAGCCGTCGTAAAAATGAACCTGCTTCGGCTCCAAACCTCTTGGTTTTCATGAGCATAGCTCCGGCTCTCGAGCTCTCTCTTCTCTTTTCATATGGGCTACATGGCTCATACACTCCGACTTCTGTTCGTATTTACGCATTGATATTTTCAATTGTCTTCGTGTGCCTCAAGTTGACTGGAAATGAAATATATCTAGTACACAAAACCAAAAAAAATATATCACACTTATTTGGGAAGGTTAACCTAGTAGTTTTTTACAATCAGCGCTCGTGTGCATGAGAAAATCAAAGAATAAACAACAATCGCAAGTTCAGACGATTCAGCTAACGCCGTTACTAGCAGAAATGTTGCTGTAATGAGCGGGAGCTACCTCTCAAATAGCCATAGCTCCAACACCAAAATTTAAATTGAGCTCCGGCTCCTAAATTGTCATATGAGCACCGGCGCTCTGGTTTTAACACAACACGAGCCAGTGATTCGTTGGTCCTACTATCGCGTAGCACAGGGGTTCTCATCCTTTTTTTATCCCATGCACCTCTTTAGCCGTTATTAACAGATAAAATCCCCCCTTAGAAATTTAGTTTGTAAAGAACACTTTTTCATCAGTACACTAAGAAGAGAAACCAAAACAATTGATAAGCTAAACTATATTACATTTTAAACAAAATCCTAACTACAAAATTCCCCCCTGGTGGGGAATTCCCCCCCGGTTGAGAACCCCTGGCGTAGCAACTTATCTGCTTGTAGCGCACGTCTTGTTTTAATTTATCTATTGTACTGAAACAAGTGAAATTGTTGGCTTCGAAAAAATAAGGTCTTGAAACGTGCTAAGTCGTCTGAGAAAAGCATAACATTCGAGTCACTGAGCTTCAGTAAAATGACCTGCATCCGTCATTTCATCTTGGCTGAATTCGTACATTGCAATCCACCTGTTGAAAATCGTTTCTCAGTCAGTGACCTGGAGCTTGACACCGCTGCTGTTTATCCGCAACACCGTGCATATTCGGGTATTTGAAAAAACGCCCAGTATAGGCTGTAATCGCAACCGAGACCACCCCCAAAGCCGTATGATAGGTATGCAAATAATACAATAAATTTTCAAACCTATTTTGAAAGCTTCTCTTTCACTTTCATTGCTGGAGGACTTCATGTCTTGTTCAATGCGTTTTTATATAAAAAAGTTATGTCCCTGCACAAACACAAGCAACACTAACAACTTACTATGACCTGCAATAAAAAAAATGATCGGCGACGAATAATTACGGGAAAAACGCACCACAAGCACACCCTCCAAAACAAAATTTTGCGTTAAAACACATTTGCTGATGCTGAATTGAATTCTATTACTGACGTATGCAGAGGGAGAAACTTTGGACTTTGAACACGTACATAATATGCGTGGGTACTTCCTCCAATGCTTTAGACCAGTGGTCTCCAAACTACGGCCCACGGGCCAGATGCGGCCCGCGAAGCCGTTTCATCCGGCCCGTGAAGCCATTTCGTCAATGATGAAAAAATTATATGCAGGACTTAAGAAAAACTTGTTGATTTGGTAGAATATAACATATTCCGCAACAATCACATTGCGTAATGCGTGCGGCCCTCGACATGTTCTGTATTACCTTATGTGGCCCTCGGACAAAAACGTTTGGAGACCCCTGCTTTAGACAACTCAGTATTACGCAACGAAGTAGGCCTTTAAAACGCGATCAACTATGATCGTGCCTAAAAAATGAGTGCAAAAAGCACTGAGATGGTTTAGTTGTTTTTGTTGTTATTTGGTGTGATCCAGTTACTCGACCCTCCAGCACTGTTACTTGTCCGGAGTATTGTACGTGTTATCCTGATGAGATGCTTGCCTCATCGTTTGTTCTGTAGAGCAGTACGTTAAACACTGTGCATCTGCTGGAGTTGCTACCTAACACGACATGGTGTCAGAAGTGCAGCGTTCGCATCTGATTACCGCTTTGTGAGCGGAGATGTACGGACGTGATTTGGAGATTTAACGAGTTAGAGGTTGTGATTGTACCGTATTTGCTTTACTGCGGTGAGGGTTTGTTTGTTAAGTCCTTTGTGTCATTCAGCAGGGCATTTGTAGTCCATAGATTTAAGTTTTCGGCTAGTTAGCGTTCAATCATCGAACCTGATAGTACCTTAAGGGGTGTTGCGCGGTGCACGCGGCACCTTTCCATAGATGATTCCATAGAATCTCCATCCCAGATTAGTGAGCCTCCAGAAAAAGCCAAACGAGGGAAAAGAAAGGCTTCCAACAACATGACGGAAGGCCTGTCCAGTAACATGACGGAAGGCCTGGCACGAGCGTAGACAACACAGTGGAAATCCAACCAGTGGTTTTGCAGAGTGTCTCTACCAAACCATTGAAAACTTATAGTCCAATTGTAATAGATCGCTGGCTGAGGAAATGTATTGAGGTGTACCTACCAGTCGTGCACTGCCTTGCATAATGGCAACCTTCTTATTAGGTGTGGCAACATCCTTCAAGTTAAAGGTTTGTTGGTTTCTTAACAGATGGTACAGGTGTTTCTATACCGGTCGTGGCTTCACTCTTGCAACCAGCCAGCACGAAAGGCGTGATTTATAGTGCATCACTTTAGATTTCCACAGAGGAGATTAAAAGTGGCCCGGAATATAAAATTAGTTTTGTTAAAAGATTCCAATTAAAGGAACAGGAAGGTGTAATGCGCAATTCCGGTACTGTGCTTTTACATTTCAATTTGCCAATACTTCCAAAGGAGGTGCGAGTGTGTTACAATTCAAAGTGAAGCAGTACATACCCAAACCATTAACGTGTTTCAAATGCAATCATTACGGCCGCGTGGCGAAAACCTGCATCTCTGAACAGAGATAGCTAAATCCACACAGAGATAACTATCTCTGCGCAGAGATAGCTAAATGCGCGCAGAGATAGCTATCTCTGCGCAGAGATAGCTATTTCTGCACAGAGATAGCAGTTTTTGTGCTAAATCTGTCAGATATAATGTTTTTACGAACGGCGCTCCATACATTTCAATTCGCTTGTAACGTCATTTCGGCGATAACGTTCTTTATGCAATCGCCTAGACGTGCTCTTACAGGCAAATTCTGTAGCTACCTTGCTTGTTAATTCACGGGGTTGATGTTCCTTTCATGTTGTGTTCTCCCCGGCAAGAAACGTTACGGTAATTGCCTTTACTGATGCAAATTTATACGCGACATCAATGGTGCAACGCAAAGGTTAAACGCGACGGTTCCTGATCGAAGGGTCTGACCCACTTTACCTTCCTGTGTTATCGTTGTAGTGCGCTTGAACAAGGCACTTATAAAGACGCGCACGGCGTCCGTGCGGCCCGCTTCTCCTAAAGATTGTACCTCGGGAAATGAAACACGCACTCAAAATGCATGTGCCTGCGTGCCTACACGTGTTGTATCGTATTCGTATACTGTGATTGTACTATGTACAGTACTGTACGATATTCCTATAAATGTAGCCTTTAAAATACTTTCCGAGTACTATATACAAGTATTGTCATTTGTAACACCGGTCCATATTACACAAACCGCCACCAGGGTTGGTTCAAATTACACACTGCATTCACGAAACTAACTTCAAAATTTCCCTACCTTAACCAGTCAGCTAAAACTTGATGTTAAGATCAATGCTACAACGGACAACAGAAGAGTTCTAAAAAAGCACGAAAAAATGGCATTAAAAAACGAGGACTTGGTCCAAATCAAAGTCATTATAACCAGTCACGACTTTAGTCCCGATTACACACTACATTATTGTATTGTATTGTATTGAGTAACGTTGTCACTCCCACACGCAAGTCGCTTGAATTTAAGCATGCATCGCAGTAACATGAAATACGCAAATACATGGACGAAGACGAGGATACATACATCGCGGTAGTAGAGAGTATACGTTTGATGGCGCAAATACATTTACTTTGATGAAACACAAGCTTTTGAGATATACGTATGAATGAAGTCATCCTGCTTATTACAATGTAGTACTGCGATGACTTCCAAGTACATCGATTTATAAAATGCTTGAGGGAGTGGGAGGCTGCGAAGGACCAAAGTTCATCTAGGCTGCAGACCTCCCAAGGGCGAAAGTGCTTATTTTGTAAAGGGAATAGTGCACAATAGTTAGTAAACATCTTTTGCTCTGGGTATAAAATGTAATATGGGTAATGCGGTTACAAGGTAAATTGAAGTAAAATCTAGTGCAGGCAAAGCCAAACCACAGAAGAAAATGGTTTAGAGTTATCAAATGAAACATTTACTGTTTCCACACATTCAAAAATATTCGTGTACTAGCCACTAGCCCAAATTACACGGATCACCCCAAGTTAATATACACTCAATATACTGTATTGAAAATATTTTCATTGTTCAGGATTTTTGAGCAACTTGCGCTTGGTTTCAAAAACAGAGTTTTCCCGCAAATTTTCACTGTGTTGAGTATATTTCTTACCATTCAAGATTTTTCAGCAACTCTGCACTTACCCTGAAAAACAGAGTTTGCCCTGAAATTTTTCACTGTATTTAATATACTTTTTACATTCAGGATTTTTGAACAACTTGCGCTTGCCCTGAATTCGCTGTATTGAATATATATTTTTTACAGTGACGTGCGGTGAGGTTCGCGACTGGGGAGGCACTGTCTCTTTCAAAGCCAAATTTGCGAGTGTATGAATTGAATGGAGTAGCATAAATTCACCACTCAACTGGCTGCTTGCAGAATGACTACTGCTTATGCTTTCTATCCCATAACATAATTTGTAACACACATATAGGCACAATGGCGATTCTAGATTTGAAAAAAAGTAACATATAGGAGGACCAAACTGAAGTGACTTGTCTACTACTTGTTTAACGGCTTTACTGAAAAGTTGAAATAGTCTTACAACTTATGCATATGTTTAGAATGCATGCAGTGATCCAATCGAGAATGCAGACCATCAGTATGATCGGCAGCTGCAGAGAACTTCAACGAAATATGCAAAGTAAAAGAACGACTGCGCGAAGTGTTGCAGATCACTAGTGCGCAACAACACGCACCAATTGACTTCATCCTCCCCCGCCTAAAATTACATCGAACCGGAGGTTCAACGCACTGGCGAAGGAAGTACAAAGCACGTTCGATACGAAGCACAAAAAGCGACCGACTCAATACAAGGATACGATGCGGCCACAACAAGCAATCAGAAGTAACACGGAGCACATTTGCACGACTATGTTCATCCGTAGTCGTATCTTAAGGGTCCTCCCCTTTGTTACTGGAATATGCCAGCCTCACACGGACAGCCAGGGCCGGCCTTAAGCCGATGCAACCGATGTAGCCGCATTGGGCCCCGCGTCATGGTGTTTGGGAAGATTGTTCATTTTTGCCAGATACACCTTGCGCTTGAGAATTCAGTAGAATTGCTAGATAAATTTCATTGTTAACAAAGAACGCTCTCATCAGAACTAGCAAATTTCCTCTCGAACGTTAGCAAACGTGCTCAATTCTCGTGTTAGTGTTTTACTAATTCTATTTGAATAAGGGGATAGTGTTGTAGTGTGTGTGTAATAACCTAACTTAATACTGTATCAAACAATTTGCAATTTGCTGCTGATTATTGATCTATTGATATTGGATATAAAGAAACCAAACATGATAAATGAGGCTACATGTAAAACTTCGAGTTCAAAAGAAGAAAAATTCAATCAACTCTGGAAAGGCATCAAAGAAATGAAAGAAACAATACTCACTCAGACAGGAGAATTGAAAGAAACAATACTCATTCAGAATGGAAAACTGGACAAGCTAACTAAAATCACACAAAATCTTGAGAACAAGCTAAATGGAATACAACAAAAGATGGCTCAATATGAAAAAATGTTGAATCAACTTGAAGAAGAAAAAGAACAACTACGCGATGAGATGGTCCAGAAAACAAATTTGCTTGTCTTCCAACTTGACAGACAAGAACAATACATTAGAAGAGAAAATATTCTTATTTATGGAGTAGAAGAAAATAAAGAAGACAACGATG
>Ga0210059_1000516_pt1 | contig 49844 bp, 24 predicted proteins | sample Ectturendosymbi2_FD_188042 | JGI IMG/M metagenome (GOLD analysis project Ga0210059, IMG submission 188042) | Ecteinascidia turbinata endosymbiont from Florida, USA - Sample 2 (SPAdes) (version 2) | ecosystem: Host-associated > Tunicates > Ascidians > Unclassified | place: Key West, Florida...
AAAAAGGGGGGGCCCGAGGCAAGTGCCTCGCTCGCCTCCCCTTAAACACACCACTGCCCCTGCCAAGCTAAATGTAAAAACCGGGCCCCTACCTAGCTTGTACATTTTTATTGCTATTCTTTTGATTTCAGTAGATTGTTGTTTTTTTTGCGTTTTTCGAAGAGTTTTCCGGTGATTTCGGGTTTTTGTATACCCGTTCAATACCGGATTTGCTATTATTTCTCAACTATTTTCTGAGTGTTAGCCGGTGGGCTCCCTTCAGCTAAGTTTCCCCCTGGCTTAAACCTCTAGTTACGTCACTGCACCTGATCAAAGCAAGGTTGTACTACAGATAAGAGCAATGTGTAGGGCTAGCAGCGGTATCCTACAATAAAAGCATAGTTGTTTCTTAGGTGACTGAGCAATACAGTAGTTTTGTCAGCGTTTGTATCGCGTAAAGCTCGATTAGTATTTTTAGATGTGAATTTTTTCCATTTGAATTTTCTTCTGGAAAGCAGGTTTTTTTAAGGAGTTTTAGGGGCCCGAATCGGGTCTCTAGAATTGAAAATTGGGTCCTTGGAATCAGCGAAAAATATCATCGGGTCCCTAGAAACAATGAATATTATCATAGGGTCCCTAGAATCAGAAAAAACAGGTCCCTACAGGTCCATACCGGGTACCTAACATTTTCCTTAAAAGAAACCCATGGTGAAGTCATTCAGAAATCAGAGTGATATTGAGTAGGCTACTTATACAAGTTTGTACTGCTCCCATGCTAAGCAAATCAAAGAAGATCTTGGTGAGCTTGATAAGCAAGCAAAAGCCGCTTTACTAACTGGCAACTACAGAACTCTTGCCCAGCGAGACAGGGACACAGGAAAAAATGACAAAAGCGCGTTTGGGTCTGATGCCTTAGATTAGTGGTTCTCAGTTAATGCAACCACGCGAAGCCTTATTTCTTAGCTTGATGGTCACTAACTGCTCAGGCGAAAGGTCGTTTTGAAGATCCGAAAGAATTAAAAATGAATTAAAAGGTTGCAATATTCCAGAAGTTGTCCGCACTAAGCATTTGGTACATTAAAAGCGACAACCTTAAGCAAAAAAATTGTAATGAATTCTTACATAATTTTGTTATGAAGAAGGCGGGACAAAACCTTTTTAACTGTTTACAGTGTTACGTTCAGCCTTACTTGATTCGATGATTGTAGCTTTTTATTTCTTTATACGCATTTCAATAACAACAGCATAAGCGAAATTTAAACCAGTCCAGTCGCCATGGTAGGCAATGGTGAGCTCAGCCCTTCCAAATTTAACGAGCCTGGTGTGGCTCCGGAGCTCTCTCTTTTTTATTGTTCCGGCCCCAGCTTTTGTTCGTTTTCACACATTAATATTTTCAGTTGTCTTGGTGTGCCTCAAGTTGAATGGAAAAGAAATTAAATCAAGTACACAAAACTAAGATAATATACCAAACTTTTTGAGTAATTTAATCTGGTACTTTTTTACAATCCAGCGCTCTTACCATGAGGAAAGCAGCGAAAAAACAATACTCACAGGTTCAAACGATTCAGAGAACAGTCACTAGCCAAACACAACTCAAGATAACGGTAATATAAACAAATTCTGGAAAAGCAGTTGCTGGTTTCGCCGTCAATGCCTGAAGACCTTTTATTATTTCTTACGACCAGAACCAAGAAAATGGCTGCTTGGAAAACTACATTTGCGTCCGAGCATTTAGCCTACACACAGATCAGTCCCAATTGACCAAGTGTTTTGCACTCGTTGCATGCTTTGCCTGTTGCAGTCTTGACGATTCCAGCTAACAGCGCTGCCCCGGCAAACCATTCAAAGAGCGCAAAACACAGCCGATTAACTCTCTTGTTTGTGCTTTCTAACATGCACACACTCACATTAACACAAATGCGAAGATGTATTTGAAACAGGGTGGTAACAAGGGGGGTGCAATTCCCCGTGCGCTGAATCACTGCGAGCGACGCCGAAAAGGTTCAACAATGTCACATATACGTTCTTCAATACAGTAAATTTGCTTCCGAAAGATCTCGGGTTCGAACACGGGGGCCCCAAACTTGTTTCTTGTTCCGGGCGCCATATAAGCTCGTTACACACCTTGTTTGAAAGCCCTTTTTCACAAAGACGTAGTATGACTTCTAGCAAGAAATTAACCTTTGACTCTTAAAATAGCTAAAAACTCCTGATTTCTTATCTTTTGCACTCATAATAAGCAGCGATGAATCGGAAAATAAAGCACAATTTAACCTGCAAAGCTCAGGAGAAAATAAGACTGGTTACCGTGCTGAACACATAATTTTTCCACAGATGAAAACTATAAGAAAACTCCACATTTGGTTAGATTGCTCTTTTATACCCTCCTGATAATGTTCTGCTATGCAAAGCAATGCTAGTTCGCTACCAATTAGTGATAACTTTCTCGTCATGATACTGCTTGTAAACGTAATGATTCCTATTGAACTTTGCCAGTTATCTGTAAACCTTGCTAGTAGACCTAATGGTTTCTAATAAAAATTCCTACTTGACAATGGCGTGCAGCGCATTTCACGCTTAAGTACACAATGGTATCATATCCAGTGGCGTACGAGACGGGGGGGCGGCCGTCCCCCGGCATGAAAAATTCAGGGCAAACTCTGTTTACAAGGCAAGCTGAAGTTGCTCAAAAAGCCTGAAAGAAAAAAAATATTTCAATGCAGTGAAAAAGTTCAGGGCAAATTCTGTTTTTCAGGGCAAGCCCAGGTTGTTCAAAATTCTGAATGATAAAAAATATATATTAAATACAGTGAATCCAGGCACGCTCTGTTTTCAGGGCAAACACAAGTTGCTCAAAAATCCTGAATGTAAAAACTATATTCAGTACAGTGAAAAATATCAGGGCAAACTCTGTTTTTCAGGGCAAGCGCAAGTTGTTCAAAATTCTGAATGATAAAAAATACATATTCCATACAGTGAAAACTTTCAGGGCACACTCTGTTTTTCAGGGCAAGCAAAAGTTGCTCAAACACCCTGAATGTAAAAAGTATATTAAATACAGTGTAAAATTTCATGACAAACTCTGTTTTCAGGGCGAGCACAAGTTCCTCAAAAATCCTGAAAGATAAAAAATATTTGAATGCAGTGAAAAATTTCAGGGCAAACTCTTTTTTTCAGGGCAAGCGCAAGTTGGTCAAAATTCTGACTGATTAAAAATATATATTCAATACAGTGAATTCAGGGCTTACTCTGTTTTTCACGGCAAGCACAATTGATCAAAAGTCCTGAAAGATAAAAAATATTTCAACACAGTGAAAAGTTTCAGGGCAACTCTGTTTTTCTGGGCAAGAAAGTTGTTCAAAAATCTGAATGATAAAAAATCAGTGACGGGCAGTCAGGGGAGGCAAGGAAGGGAGCTCCTCCCCTACTACAATCATGAAATGTGCAAAACGAATTAGGGATCCAAAATAACAAACTGAATACAAATATGTCCTTTCATGTTGAAAACGTGCAATTATTGTATGATTCTATCATCTTCATAGTCAATACATCTGAATTTGCGTATTTCTTCTTCAAGTCAGGGGAAAGTCACGAAGGGAGGCAGCGACTGCTTATGCTCCTCTCACCGGGTGGCATTCGCTTAAATCGCATTGAGCAGTTTGTCACAAACTGTGGTGGTGAGCGCTTGCCGTGCAATCACCTTTATGTCAGCTCTGTAACCTTCATGTCAGTAACAGTGTAATGTTTGTATACACTTTTAATTAATATATGTACTCCTTCCACTCGCATTCCACAGACTGGCACTTACTTGACGTTGTGCACAATATACTGAATATGCAGCGTTATGTCACATCAGTAGCTGGTCAGACATGCAGCTACAGTGGCAAAGCGGCGAAGGGAGGCAGTCAATATCTGTGCCTCAATGGAAACATTTCATTGTTATGACATAGTTAGGCAATTCTATCCTACTGACAAGTCGCGTTGGGAAAACTTGCTATGAAAATGTGTGGACTACAACAGGATTTTGTGACATGAAAAATCTACCAAGAAGCTTCAGCAGACATGCCAGGTCAAACAATAACATTCAAAACCAAAATTGCTTAAAAAACTTTTTGAAGCGCAATGATATACTTTGACTTTGAACGAACAGTGGAGACTAAATATCAGCGTTCACAATGCTGAGGTAAGGGAAAACCGAGAGATTTTGAAAGACCTCATTAATGTAAATTGCTTCCCAGTCAAACAGCAATTAGTATTTTGTAGTAACGATGAGAGTTCTTTCCTCCAATCGTGGCAACTATGTGGAACTTTTACATACTGTTGCTGCGAAAGATGAAAAATTAGCTAGACATTTAGAGACATCTACTGTGTTTTCTGGCTTCTCAAACATAATTCAGAACGATTTAATTGCAGCAGTAGGTGATGTGGTTAGATATGATATAAAGGAGATAAGTGCAGCCCCATTTGTTGCTGCAGAAGTACACGAGTCAACAGTTGTCACAAACAAAGCTCAGATCTCTGTCATTATGTGGCTAAAAGCGAGGTGGCTTGTAAAGTGAAGGAAGCGTTCTTGGGATTTGATGATGTGAGTAATGACAGACGAGCCGCTGCTGTTTTTTTTAGTTGTCCTTATTGTTTCCATTTATTCATGTTTGCTTATTTTACATGGCGAACAGCCAGTGCTATTTAGTCAGTTTGTGAAGTAAATTGGTTAGTGTTGCTGCGCATTCAATACAGTGAAAGTTTCAGGGAAAAGCTCTGTTTTTCAAGGCAAGCGCAAGTTGCTCAAAAATCCTGAACAGTGAAAATATTCTCAATACAGTATATTCAGTGTATATTCACTTGGGGCGATCCGTGTAATTTGGGCTAGTGTAGTGTGTAATCTGGACTAAAGTCGTGACTGGTTATAATGACTTTGAACTGGACCAAGTCCTCGTTTTTTCAATGCCAGGTTTTTCGTGCTTTTTTTTAGAACCCTTTTGTTGCCTGTTGCAGCATTACCCTTAACATCAAATTTTAGCTGACTGGCTGAGGTAGGGAAATTTTGAAGTTAGTTTCGTGAACGCAGTGTCTAATTTGGACCAACCCTGGTGGCGGTTTGTGTAATATGGACCAGTGTTACAAATGACAACACTTGTATAAAGTACATGGAAAGTGTTTTACAGGCTACATTTATAGGAATATCGTACAGTACTGTACATGGTACACAGTATACGAATACGATACAATACGTATAGGCACACTGACACATGCATTTTGAATGCGTGTTTCATTTCCCGAGGTGCAATCTTTAGTAGAAGCGGGCCGCACGGACGTGGAGATTGCTTGGCCCCTTTTAGTGCGCCGTGCGCGTCTTTAAGTTTCTTCCTCAAGCGCACAGCAACGATAACACAGACAGGTGCAGGGAGTCAGACCCTTCGATCCGGAACCGTCGCTTTTATCCTTTGCGTTGCGCCATCGATGTCGCGTACATATTTGCATCAGTGAAGGCAATTACCGTAAAGTTTCTTGTCTGGGAGAACACAACATGCAAGGAACTTCACCCTCATGAGTTACAAGCAAGGTTACTACAGAATTTGCCTATGACGGCACCTCTAGGGGATTGCATGAAGAACGTTATTGCCGAAATGACGTCATAAGCTAATTGAAATGCATGTGAAAGATGCCGTCGGGACCGAACAAAACGTAACGTTATAGGCGAATTGACGTTACAGGCGAAGTCGTTATAAGAAAATTCAACTGTATAGAACAGATTTACGAGAGGTTTCAGGCCCCAGTCGGATTAAACTAAAAACGTTGGTTTCAGGGCAAACTCTTATTTTCAAGGCAAATTTTTTCCGTCCCCCCAGTACAATGCCTTCTCGTACGCCTGTGATCATATCTTAATCATACTCCCTGTTAAGAGCATGATTACACAGCTACAAAAGCTATGGATTATACCTACTCATTATAGCTCAGTTCTTTTCAGATCGCTACACTACTACAGACCCGGTTTGATCACTCTAAATGGATAGTAAGATGTTGTGATAGCTAACGTTTTGCTTACTTCTACAACAGTGGTTCTCAACAATTTCGCTGAAGGGAGCCAAATCCAGACCTACAATTTTGTTAGAGAGCCTCACTAAAAATTTTACCACAAGTCAATTGACACGTTTTGTTTCATTGCATCAACGAAGTCTGTTACACAAAATATTAGAGGTTTTATTGAAAGACCGCTAAGAGCCGCACAAAGGATGCTTGGGAGCTGCATGCGGCTCTTAGAACAGTGTGTGAACCATTGTTCAACCAAAAACACCACGCCTGCCAGCAACGATCTCACAGCCTTGGCGATTATTAAACCAAAGAAACATCAAAGACTCGCAGATCCATTGTTGCAGTCTGGTGTCGTAACTCGTAACAATCGCGTTTACTGTGGTATGAAGAGCACTGTTTCAGCTAAACTAAGTCTATTTGGAAAAACCGTTTGTATCTAGGAAGGGCACTCAGAGCTGGAGCTACCTCTCAAATGGCCACGGCTCCGGCTCCGGTCCTAAATTTTAAATTGAGATCCGGTTCCTTCTGACTTTTAATTTGAGCTCCAGCTCGAGGCAAAATGCTCAGCTCCGGTGCTCCAGCTCCGCAGCCCTGTTCATGAGCACGAAAATCAAAAAAATCAAAACCATTGGATGAGTACACGATCCTGCTACTTGGCCAGGTGTCATGAGTCCGAATGTTAGAAACTATTTAGTCCAAATAGTATCGCCCACAACCACAACATAAGTTTTCCCCTGAAACGTGAGTGATGGGACACCGTTTTGTAAGTTTTACTACAAAGGAGTAGCCTACTACCAAATGGTTAAGCAGTAAGTTATCCGTGACTGATATTGCTGACCTAGAAAATAGAATATTTTGCTACTAAACCTTTTAACTCTGGATATGCACTAGCATTGCATTCAATACCTTCCTGTCTGGAGGCATTCAATACCCTCCTCTCAGCTTTTACCAGATACTCTCGCTTAGATTGGATAAGAAATCTTCTCCCAGCCTTCATGAATCTTCATGAATCGTTTGAAATCCTATTATCACGTTCCAAAGCATAGTACCCTCCACCTTTTGGGAGTTAATCCTCGTTTGACATCCGTACATTGTATGCTTCGCTGCGCCCACAGTCCTTTGAACATCAATAAAAAATCTTATCGTATCTGCATTTGCAGTGATATCGAAACTGAGATTCATTTTTTCTTTCACTGTAACTGTCATGATGCGGCACGCGTAATACTTTGTAACAAGTTCTGTAATATTTTAACCGATACCAATTTAGCTGAACAATGTGATTGTTTGAGTAAAGTTAGTTGCTGCGTCCATTCCTATTTGGTCCGTCTGATGCACCAATACAAATCTCGATGACTGTCTTTTGACCCGCAGATGAGTTCTTCAAATCTTACGGTAGGTTTTGACTACGCCCTTGTAACAACATGCGTCATTCATGTGTTTCGTGCTTTCCTGTTTTATTTTGCTTATATTAGCTTGTCGTGACAAGACAAGATTGCATAATCAGACTAACGCCTGTCGCAAACTAGTCGCTAAATAAATAAATAAAACCAGAGGTGCCACTCAACACTTGCGGCTCACACGAGTTTTTTTTTCAGCTTATACCATATACTCTCGCTTAGACTGGAAAAGGTGCCATACGTAAGCAAAATTCCAACTGAGATTCTGACTAAATCGTTAATTGAAAAAAATAGGTGCTGTAGGCCTTGAAATTCGTTACTTGTCTGCAAGGGAGGGAGCTGCTAAGAACGTTTTCAGCCTTGCTCACCCCAAAACCTTGCATTTTAGAAGTTTATTGCCTGTACACTATTTTATTTACAGTAACGAACACAGAAAGACAGCGCTCTCTTCTTTTTTGTGAACACCGGTGTTAATTATATTCACGCCACTTTTATGCATCCCCGGGTGGTTTTAGTCATGCTGCTTTGCCTGTTTGGGTGAATAAAATCACCGTGTGTTTAATCTTTCAAACAGACACGTTGCGTAAGTTACTTTGTAAAAACTTTGAAATAGCGGTTGCATCAGTTACATTGCATCTGGAAATAAAACAAGGCCTGTGAATTGGTTCAATATCTAAAACAATTTTATATTTTTTTTGCAAAAAATAAAACGTTTGTTGAAACGTCATTGGATTTTTGCAAACATCATCAAACTTTTTTTTCATTTTTTACACGGTACGGTTACTTTCTGTTTTGCGTTCAGTCACCGGCATCTCTTTTTCTGGACAAACAGGTGATTGACAATCAAGGAGGAAGCCTATTGTTCTCTTCTGTTAAACACAAAAGTGTGATGGTACTGAAAGTTCTCGTCCAATATTATGATAAGTGGTTCATATGGATGTTTTTTCTGATGTGAAATGCACCTCCCTCACTGAAGAGGTAGAATTTAAATCACCCCTCTGGTGGCAACGACCTTGCTACGTCACTGATCAGCGCTTCAACAGATGCTGCTGGTTGTCTCTTCCAAATCTTTTTGCTTGCTTTGTTTCGCTCATTTATGACGTCGGCATTGTTGAAATGTGTATTGATGTACACGCTGACAATAAACTGTCGCGAATCTTCAAACAATGCTGATTGTTCGCCGCGACTCTCATGCAGGAGATTTTAAAACATCTATGGAAGCAACCCCGCGCCATATTGGCAATGTGGTCTCTTGTGCTTATCCTGTTTGACCATATTATTAACTGTAAGCGTTATAGATTAATCTTCATCAGATGTAAAACATTGATGAAAAAGAGACACAGCTAAATAAATTTGTATTCTCAGCAAACAGGGATCAAAACCAAATTTCCATGGAAGATCTGCCTCTAAGTTGACTAGCAGGGCCGGCCTTTAGCCGATTGGACCGATTGCTTCCTATCGGGCCCTGCGCCAAAGGGGGCCCCACGCTTCGCCTACAAACTTACACTTTCAATCGAAAGTGTTTATGTAGTGCCCGGGCCCACAATATTTTTAGGCGTGGAGTCCGTTGCCATCGAAAACAAAAATGAACTGCATCGTTTTTAATCATCATAATTCGTTTTTTAATCGCAACAATGGTCATTGTTTTTCGGCAATGCGTAGCCTGAGTTTTTTCAATAGCGGCAGAGAGGATAAAGTTTTGAAGCTGTTTTTTTCTGTTTCAGTTAAAAGCGTTTCGTATTTGGCAGGTCAACTTGTTTTCAATAGTTGCTACTACAAGATACGCTCAATAGTTATTGCTGTTTCAACAGTTATTGCTACTTGTCTTCTCAAGATTAATTTTAGTTCGCAATTGCAAATGCATGCTGCTTAGTCAGTCTAATTCAATTCCACTCTCGTAGAAATCTGATATGAGACAACCTGAGATCGGCGATAAAGTTTAAAATAAACTTAGTTTTTAATTATAAATTACTATTTCCGGTGTGCAAAAAATAACGGTTCTTAAAAAAGCATAAGAAAATTTCTTTAACAAATATTACCAGTTAGGCTAAGCCATTTGCAAAGTAACAGAAGTGTTAGAATGGTCTCCTTCCGCTGAAAACAATTGTGACAGTTTGGTTTAAAGAAAGTAAGCCTTATGAAGTTGTTGTGGTTTAAGAGTTGCATCATGATGTATTGCCGAAGCAAGGTGTTTGAGGTCCTTGCTGTAACCATTATCCAAGTGTTAGGTATATACTTAAGTGATAGGCAGGTGTTATGCTGGTGTTTTGGTTTTTGGTTTTAACAGTCGAATTTAGGCTAATTATTTAAGAATATATTTTCTGTAATCAAGACGACAAGTACCATGAGTCAAAAGCCAAGAGACGTAGGTCGAAAAACTTAAGTGTTAGTCAAAAGAGAGCTAAAGCTAGGGAAAAAAGGCCAAAACAGAAAAAGAGAAAGGTGCGTTGGACAATTATTTTCGCAGAATTACCTCAGAAAATGCGCAAAAAGCTCTAGAAGAGCCATGCCACAGTGAAGACGGCGACAACGCAGGCAGCCAGTCTGATGATGTTATGCCAGATAATCAAAGTGGAAGTTTATGTACGAGAAGTGAGAGATCATTTCGAAATTGTTGAGTCTCACAAAGAAAGAAGCTGATCGGCTACTGCACCTGATGAGGCTTGCGAGGACGAAAATTCAAAATTTACGGGAACCACTGGATTAACAAACGATCCTGCTGCATGCCCAGGTGTCAAGAGTTGTAAAGCTATCGACTATTTATCCCACGTTTTTTTAAGGAAAATGTTAGGTACCCGGTATGGAGCTGTAAGGACCCGATTTCTCTGCTTCTAAGGACCCAATTTTCTCTGATTCTAGGGACCCGGTGATAATTTTTGTTGATTCTAGGGATCCGATTTTCAATTCTAGAGACCCGAATCGGGTCCCTAAAACACCTTAAAGAAACTGATTTAGCCCAAAGAGAACTACAATCACATCAGAAGTTTTCGCCAGAAACAGAAGTGACGAGGCACGATTTTCTAATTTCGCGTGCATAAGAGTGCTGCACAAATGGTGAAGCGAGAGACTGTCCATGGCTAATATGCTCGGCATCGAAAATTGAATCTGTTACTGCTACTACAAACGATTTAGCTCTGGATGTGCAGTCGCACTTCACTCAATACCTCCTCTCTGGAAGTATTAAGTGTAGTACCTCATGAATTTATTGGGTGTTACGGCGTTATCCGTTGAAGTCTCTGCTGGAGAGGGGAAACTGTGGTCATGCCCACGACCTCGCTCTTTCACATCAACGATTTCGATCATTATGACTTGATGCCCTATCAAAAATTTCTGCTGCATGCGCCACTGAGTGGGGCTCCGCAAAAGTGCTTCCAGTCGGACCTCGTACTTGCGAAGGCCGGCCGTTCGCTAGGTAGACGTTTATTAACTGAGATAAATGGCAGTAGGTAATCCAAATAAAGGTTAATGACACTAGAACCAGATGCATCATATTTTTCTTGACTCAGTCTCAGCATCACTGAGTAAGCTTCACTTTAAATACGTTTTTCAGTATTAGAGAGAGGCATGGCACCCGGATCTCGTACTGGTGACGACCGTTCAGATAAATGTGTGCTGCTCGAAATCCCATCATTTATATATTAGTTTATTTCAGACTCGTGGTCCATACAGACGCGATCATAAACACAAGAGCACAAAAAATGGTTAACCACACAGTAGTGCAACTTGCACATGACCATGGAGAGCATCTAAACACTTCACCATCACCACAACTGCATTGTCACTCACAAGAGCACAAAGCTGGTTAGTCATACAGTAATGGATGACAGAATCGGTGTTTGCACATGATCTATATATACTGTACTTATTGCAAAAGTACTGGGACAAAATAAATTAAACGTTTCAATAAAATCTAATTTTAGTGAACCACTGCTGCAAAACATTTTACTGGTGTTGGTATTGCCAAAGCTTCATGAACTTCTCTACGCAACCTTTGATTGACAGATGCGTACTTTTCTAGGAGAATAAAAAAACTTGATGAAATCCAAGTCTGTATAATGTCTATGTTTCGCAGTGTGCAGTATAATTATTTGTAAATGTTTTTTTTTCATTTTCATGTTTGTTCCAACCATTCCTTGCGAACAAGCAATAATCCGATGCAGTTTTTGCATGCGTTCTTAAATCGTAAGTAGTGGCCACACTGCGGTTGCGACGAAGCTGATTCATTTAGTTTATCTTGAAGAAATGAAAATTTACTCCATTACTGAGTGCAAGAGGTGAACTACCAGCGGATACCGCTGCTTGTTCGCAGGAACTAAACCAACAAACCGGGCGCTTGTTGCAACAAACTCTATGAGATCAGATCATAGCACGTGGACCAAGTCGTGACTGTTTCGTGTCCTAATCAACTCGCGTAGGTAGAGTAGACATGCTCGTTCAGTATCGTAAAGAACTTTACCAATTCGTGTCAGATTGCATTAAAACCAGTGAAATTCAAAATGTTTTCTAGTTGAGTATTATGCAATGCGCAATCACCAAGGAATTTTCTCAAAGGTTTTCAGGTGACGACGCAAACATCAAAAAATTTATAAAGTTGAAGCGAACATTTGTTAGGGCTGTTGCTTTTGAGCAGAATGTTGGGCAAACTACAAATTATTTGTAGTAATGAGTCAGTCATTCTATTTGGACCGTTTGCAGTTTGTTCCGATTTAAGTGATGGGTGACAGTTGCAGAACAAATTTTAAATTTTAACTGTTGTTTCTTTTCGTCTTTTACTTCTACTTTTAAAAATACATCTTGTAAAGTCAAACGTATGTGAAGCAGCATAAAACTTTCAAAAAACAAGTTTCCAGATAAAATTAAGTCCTTAGTATTGAGGAAAACCACCAGATGTTTTTAACTCACAGACACGCTACTCTTTGAACCCCGCTAAGTATAAACAGTGTACGTTAATTTTATGAAATTAAAGCAATTAAAGAAGTTTTTGAGGTGACCGTCTTGCAAGGATCTTCGCCAAAAATGTTCAATAAGGATAAAAGTAGTTAATATTATTTAGACAGTATACAATAGAGCAGTGCTTCTCAACCAGTGAGTCGCGAAACTCTCATAATAAGTGGCTGTACAGCTGTTGGTGAAATGTTCTAATTTTGGTGCAAATAGGATGTTCTAATTTTGGTGCAAATAGGAATTAGTTTTTCGTGTTCTAATTTTGGTGCAAATAGGAATTAGTTTTTCGTAAGAATTTGTGGATTATAAAAAACAAAACTATAATCTATTTGAAACACAGTATAAGTTATTATTTAATTTTGTATTAACAGTTTTGATTGACGTTTTATCATCTTTATTGTTGTCATGGCTCCACTTCTGCAATCTGTCATCGTGGTTTCTTATTTTTGGCCCTGAAATAAATTGTCGGTAAAAGTGGGTCGCGAGGTTAAAATGTCGAGAAGCATCGCAGTAGATGTTAAAACGAGTTGAGAACCATCACCATTGCAATATCAACAAAGGTTTTTATCTCTAACAGTAACAACTTATCAATAGACATAGCCTCGTTCCACGGTGGTAATGCACATTTTCTATTTATTTTTTGTGAAAGTCGAGGCAAACGCTTTGTCAGAAAAGCATAATAATCTCACATAAACATAACATCGACTGAATTAAGTCTTACAGAGTTAGGAGCATGCGCTAAATGACAGCTTGTAAGTCGTTTTTGATAGTTTCAGTTTAAAAATTACTCACGGTTCACATGGCCGGTCAATCTCTCCCTGATTTGTTATGTTCGCTTCATCTACTGGGATTTTCACATCAATCTGAAATATACAAAAGTTTTTCGTTAAATTTTCAAAAACGTAGTAACCGATCCAGCCAAATGGAAATGTGGAAGATGAAATAAACTTTTGCGGCTGCGTTTTCAATCACCCTTTGAGCAAACGTTCACTATATATTTTACGAAAATTTGTTTTAATACAACGAAACGTTGCTTACTTGTTCAGCTATTAAGGCTTCTGCTTGCTTTACAATACTTGACATAAAACAAGTAAGGAAGTTTTTACTAATGAAACATTGTTTTATCAAAAGTCGCGCATTCCAGATTTTCTCAATAGCATGTGTCCGAGCACTTTTCAAATGTTTCTAATTTCTTCAGAATTTTTTTCCAGGAATTTCTAAATCTACATCATCCAATCATTCATTCATCTTAGACAACTTCTTCAGTAAAAATGCGTCTTGCAATCTTTCTAGCAATAATGTTTTTCGTTTTTACCTTTTCCATCCCAACTACAGCAGACCAGGCTACGGTTCCTCCCCCAACCCAAGAAGAAAAAAGAACGCTTACTGAGGAGGAGGATGATGATGATGAAGTGATGAAGGAACTGCCTCCGGTAAATATGAGAATATTTTTTTTATGTAAGCCTACTTGCACTTGATACCTACTTTTTCATTTACTGATAAAACTTTTTGTTCCGTTTGTGCTAGCTGCCGTCAACAAAATGCAGCCCAACTCCTTACACATACATCTTGCGCAGCGTATTACTGAAAAAGACGCAGAGAAGATCGCAGAGCTTCACAGAATTTTCCCAAAGTTGCCTAAGGATGCCTTTAGTGAGTTTTTTTTCTAAACGTAACTAAAGTTTGAGAAACATAGCCACGCGTTTGCATCAAAATTTATATGTTTTGATTCCAATCTTGTTAACTGTTTAACAATATGAAAATTTTCCGTTTTTTTACAGCAATTCGTCCAACTTCGTTCAGAAAGAAGAAAACACCCGAAGAAATCAAAGCCGAAAAAGAAGCATATGGTGGACGCATGTTAAAGTAGCTTTTTGTATTGCATAACAATGCTTACTGAAACCGAATTCTCACTTGTTTTATCAGAGAAAAAGAAAGCTGCCGAGGAAGAGCTGAAACAGAAGCGTCACGAGGAAGGGATGAAAAGGGCCAAAGAATACATCGGTAAAGTACTTCTATCCTTCGTATCAAAATTTATATCACTCTCAGTTGTTAAGCAGTACAAATAAATGTCATATTTTGTTTTGAGTCATATTTCACAGAATTTCAATCAAAACGATAGTTTTGATTTTGTGTCAAAGTCACGATTAGTTGTCAAATGAATGACTGGCATAAAGTCAATAAGCATCACTAAAGCTAGAAATGTGCAAAGGCCTGTGTCTCCACAAGGTTCTACTCTCCGCGCAGCCATTGCCAGTAACGTCGAGACTGACATACGCCTTAGATCTGTGAAGCAGATGCTCTCACTGATAAGGATGATCTCAGAAAAACTGTTTCTCGAGCAATTGCGCATAACATTCATGATGCATCTTTGTCATAAAATGTTTTGATTCGCAACATCATTTTTGATATCATTGCATTGCGCCTCATGGCGTAAGAATACAATTTTCCTCCTTGGCTCTCACCGAAAATGGTGGCCAGGGGCCAAAATGGTGGCCAGGGGCCAAAATGGTGGCCAGGGGCCACTGGCCAGGGAAGTTGAACATGGTATCAGTTTTAAGCTTGGTATCAATAAAAGAGCTATTCTTGTCTTCCATGAAAGAACAACTATGTTTTTGTTTTATTGTTTGGATTGAGACCATAGCCAGACCTGAATTGCTGTCCTGTCCATCTCAAGCTTTACTTACTTTCCCAAAGTTAAACGTTACGCGCTCATGGCAACAGCACATGTCCAAAAATCAATGCGAAAAATATGTACGAGTCTGTTACATTATTTCATCACTATACAAACTAATCTTGCCGAGTTTATCAGAAGTAAAATCAAAGGATGAATGTTCAAAGTCAAGTTTTGCCAACCATTCACTTTCCATGGAAAGAATTGATAAAACTGCCATCACTCATAGTGCGGAGATAGGATTTTGCAATTTTGAGTGTAAAAGAACTACTCCCGTAAGACGATGTGACTTCAGGGGTAACATAAAGTATAAGACAGAAACATAAATTGAGTCGAATCAAGTAGGCAGCATCTTATTCTATCAAAGTAGGAGTGATAAGTACGATAAGTGTCCAGTATTGGAACATGCAGGGGTCTGATTTGGTCAATTGTGATTTTTGTCACACTATGGTTAAACCTAATTTTAATGAAGGATACATGTTAGCTGTAATCTGTAACTTTCAATTTCTTACGATTCTGTTTCTTACGAAACGTTGTTCAGCCAAAAACTGTTTCTTGCGAAACAGAACACAATTTCTTACGATTTATTATCAGGCCAAAAACACTAGTCCTGTGGTTTTCACAGTTAGCGCAGTTGTTTAACATATTTAGTCCAGTCCCGTGACCAGGTTTTAAAGTTTGGTGGGAAAATACATTTCAGGGTGGCAAGATTTTTGTTTTTATTATATGTTTAAAACAAGTCTTACTGGGCACAACAAAATTTAGGGGGAAGATCAAAAATTTGAGGGGCACTGGCCCGAAGCCCCCCCGGGGTTACGGGTCTGATTAAGACTTTGCCGCAATCTCCAAGTTTTAAACCCATTCATGTCCGTAACATGCAGTTTCTTGATGGAATATAAACTGCAATCTCCAAACTTTCTGTTAATTGATGTCCGTAACGGCAAGTGCCTATCAATGCCTTCACAAGGGAAATAAAATCGCAGGCGTCCGCTCAAACCTGATAGCAGTTACGAACTCCTGTTACCAAAATAGTGCATTTCGTATTTCAGTGCATGCAAAGCACAACTTCGCCAGAGTAAAGTAGCTGTGAGTTCACCGGTAGCTTTGCTGCAAAGGCAAAATCAATTCTGATGAAGGCATTGCTTCAACTGTTGTAGGAGGCGAAGAGTTTGTCTGTACAGACCACGTGACTGGAAAGCTTCGAGTCGGCTTTTGCCGAACTTTGCGCCTCCGGAAGGCGTTACCTCCTTATTTGGCGAGTAGTTAATTCTCCAATGTCATATAGACCATCTATTGAATACTGAATAAGCTATAGAGTATTTATTCGCTGTTTATCAAAAACCTTCGCTTCTTCTGTGTACACTTATTTGGTTGGCAGTCTATTGCAAGCTTCTGTATTACTTGTATTTACTTAACCGGCTACATTTGCCAGTCTCAGGGTTATGCCGCCCCTGGCTCTTGCCCTTCAAGGCGATTGGACCCCTACGCCACTGGTTGATCCCCGTCATTGGGTATGTTTTCTTAATGCGACAATGATTCAATGGAATTATGTGTCATGCTGTTACAGCTTTAACAATTAAAGAAAGTAAAGTCTTCATTGTAACTTTTATGTAATTATTTTGCTGCCAACATATCAATACTCATATGGATGCAATCGACTGCAAAGTTTGGGCAACAACTTCGTAATGGTTAGGTGTAGGTGTAATGTATGTGCACAGAAGTAAAACCAAGTTATACTGCGTTTTGTGGTGGAGTTGAGAGAAAACCGATCCTGCAGGGTTAACGGATTTCAGCAGAGCGGTTACACATTGGGAATCAATGTAATTATTTCACCATTCCATACGAAATATTTTTTAAATAGACATTTTTTATTTGAATATTTTTATTTTAAATAGACATTTTTTATTTGAATCAACCAATGCTTTTAGCAATAGCTCGTGTTCCACTTGGAGCAAAGATTTATTCTAAGTGGAAACATTTCTTCAGCAATAAAACGAAAACTCATCAATTGCATGGAAAATATGTGGATGAGTGTTGGTTGTAAAAAAGAAAAAATTCAGAAACATTAATTTCCAGCATCCAGGCTGGCCACCATTTGACATGAGACACTTGAAGAACCAACTTTTGACTGTTCTTTGCCTGAAGCGCGTACATTGGACAAAATGCTTTGGTAAAAATTACGCCTAAATTTGATTTAATAACATCGACCAAATAAAACAGGAGGTGCAAGTGAAGGGTGTAAGTAACTTAATGAGTTAGAGCAACAAACTAATCTGGGAGTTTGAATTTGTTCATTTCTTTGCCAGCACTTCATTGGACACTGTAGCTTTGCACCTTGTATAGGTGAATTGCAAAATATAATCAAATACATAAACGTGCGTTGGAATGGGTAATAACACACAAAATGTTTGAAGAGCGGAAATTTATAATCAATTCGAAGCAGAAGTATGTTTTTCAGTCCATATCGTGTTTCAGTTGACTTTTTGTTGGCTATGTTTTTTCATAGTGTTTGTTTACACTACTGTACTTCAATTATTAGCCTGTAGCTGTTTGCCATAAAACACGAGAATGGATTTATGTTTCTGTTAATGTATGCGCATCGGAAAGTGTAAATGTTCATTGCTTGAACTCTGGGAATAAAAAAGCTTTCATCTAATCTAAACCTTAAACATGCCAGTGTGATGCTTTTTTGTTGGCAAACTATAGTACACACACTTTGCAGCATCTGTATTGACAAATGTGACCTTTTTGGCATTGCTGTCGATTGTAAATCATGTTATTACTATGTCATAGAATCAGTAAGTAAAAAGCTAACTGTTTGTCTTTATTCAAAGTCACAAGGGTTATTGGCAGGTCTTCGTTGACCATAAATTAAGCACGTTTCGGTAAACACCATGTTTAAGAAATCAGATATAACTTACAGTGTTTTGGCAACTAAAGTACGCACCAGATCGCACGAGAATGAACTTCTGTGGTGGCACAATGTTGCGACGGAATATAACTAAATCTGTATAGCAGGATCTGTTGAAAGAAAAACTTTCACAGATAAAGAACCAAACACTCAATGTTAACAGAGTTGATATTTCGCATACTGAGCAGGCATCTTCAGATCTTATCGAAATAAATCTTAACAACTAAAAGTTCAAAGCAGAAATCAAAACATTTGATTTGAGGGAGGACTTGATATATCTTACTGGCAGTCGTTTTTAACATTATCTGGCTAGTTTGGTATGGCAAAAGAAAATTTTGAAAATGAAATGCAGTGAAGCGTTACTATGACGTAGAGATTAAAAGTAAGCACTTTTGTTAGAAATAAACAATAGGTATTTCTGTAAGACATTGTTCTTCAAAATAAACACGAATCTTAAAAATCCGCACGATCTGGCAACATTGGTTATTGGGAAGAGATATAACGAGATATCACTCGTTCTTGCTTTATTTGCGCAGCAAGTTTGTCAGATGAAGAGATTGACAAGATCATTGAGGAAGGAACTAAGTTAATGGAAGAAGCCGAGGAAGAAGAAAAAAAACGTGCCGAGGGAGAAGAAAAAAAACGTGAAGAGCTGTAAAGATGTCCTGAAGTCTTTAAAGAAACAAAAACATTTCTGCCAATGGGAACATCGTGTCTTTGTGATCGTATGCTTTTAGAAAGCTGAGCTTCTTTGTTACGTGTGTGCTGCGCCATTTAAAATGTTGCATAAACCAACTTCGGCTACAAAACGTGGGTTCCTGCTTTTAACAAATACAACACATTCTCGGAATTGTTGAGTTCTGACTATACAAAATAAAGTTAGTTAAAATCAATGTTAGTCAAAGTCAAGCCATGCGCAACACCGCCACGCAGACCTCAGTAAGTTTGTTTTTGCTTAGCAGATTCGTTGTTCAGCCAAAAACTCTTAGTCTTTGGTTGAATCGAATGTTTCAAAGTGTTTGATATTTGGTTAAAAACATATTCTTTGAAATTTTATTATCATAAAATGCGAGTCGGATGTCTTCATCTCCGCTTCACTGTTTATACTGTTCTTTCATGTTGGACGAAATCTTTACTGCTTAACTTTTTAAACGCTTTGAGGCGGATAACGTTCAAAGTCAATCAATTCCATTGTTTCACACCTTCAGTCAGCATCTAAAGTTGTTGGTAGCGGTCCTATTTGTATTGCTAAGAAAGCACAGGGGATATTTTACTTGCTTTGAAGTAACATCTGGGGACAAAAAACGGCGGTCATTTTGAGGAATATACCCTGCATCTTTTTCGATTTTGGTTTTATTTTTCACAACGATTTTTCAGCTTGAAAATTTCATCTTAAAATAAAGCACTGGTTTGAAATTTGACATACAAGCCTTTTCTAAAAATCTTGAAAGTTCATTACAGCAGGATATTTCGAATAGCTCTTAATGCGATTGCTTACAAAGATCATCATATTTTGAAAGGATTTCTTCGCATTTGTTCATAACACTCCAAAAGTTTAGAGCTGCAAATTCAAAAATAAGTAAAATAACTAACAACAGTTTTGCTACAATAGTGAAGCTATTGATAGTTTTAGGTTTCTGAATGTCAAGGTTTTCTGATTCGAGTTTTTAATTTGCACACAAAAATTTTTCATTTAGTAAACTTGCAATTTGCTTTTTAAGCAATGCATTTTGAAATGGCAAACAAATGCAAATAATATAGAAATTTGGAATGAGCCGTTACAAAACGTATAAGGAGTTTAAAAATTCAAGCTGTCAGAGAAACTAACCGTCGACTGATGCACAAGCGATTTTATTTATTCCAAATATGAATGAATTCACGTTTATGGGATTGCTGCTCACGAGGAAAGCTTGGGTCTATAACTTGGTTAGGAACTACGCTTAAAACATTTCTGTACATGCGGTATTTTCAGAAAAACTTAAAACACATTTGTATCAAACAGGAAATCATCAGAGTTGATTGGAGCAAATAAGAAATGTTATTAAGTCACACAGGAGTGAAGAAAAGCCGATACACTGTAAAAACTGTAGATTACATTTTCCAGTCGAGAAACAACTTTTTTCAGAAAAATTTTCCTTTAGACAAAACTAGGCCCTGTTGCTCCTAAAAATGACTGAAACATTCTAACGAAATGGGAAAAGGTCTCGAATTTCAATTGATGAAAACAGTAGACCTGTCGCTCCTAAAAATGACTGAAACATTCTAACGAAATGGGAAAAGGTCTCGAATTTCAATTGATGAAAACAGTAGACAAAGACATTTTCATATATAAGAAAAGACGTCAAAGGTTTGAAAGCGATTGGTACAGCCAAGTTGGAAAAAAACAAAAAATATGAAAGCGGAAAACACTCATTATACAGCATAGTTTTTGATCGAGGATGTGATGAAGTCTTGAAGGAAGCACCGACAGAGTTGCTCCCCAACACATCTATGCGCTTTTTAACAACAGTGTTGCACCCCACACGCATCTAAGCCCCTTTTTTAACATTTTCAACCTGGTTACCCAAAAAACAAAACCTAAAAAGTTTAAGAATTTTTTGTTTGAAATGTGGTAAAAAATGCATCTGAATTCAAGTGATTTTGGTGCGTCTTTTGTTGAATCACTTGTTTCGACCTAACAGCACAGGAAAAGTGAGGGAGCACTGGCATGAAATGAATGTTGCTTTGCAAAGAAAAACTCAATCTTTCAACTGGTTGGTCGGAATATTGTCACGTCAAAGCAACTTACTTTAAAATATATTCCAGTGTGACTAAAATTAAAAACTTTTGATCTGATATAGTTTTGCTTCAACGCACATTACAACACGCAACACACCATAAAAAGCAACACACTGCACAGACCAAATGGTGCTAAATTTTGTACCCTTTAGCCCTACGTGCATAGTTAAGAAACTGACAGAGCAAACCTACCACAGACAGCTGAAAGCTATAGGTCAGTGATTCCCGAACTTTTTCTACTCGCGTACCAATCGGGGGTTTCGTGCAGTGTTCGCGTACCCTCTATATCAAAAGGCAGGGAAGTTTAACGAATATTATTAAACGAATATCAAGATAGGGTTGACAGACAAATTAAACCCTTAAAAAAACCCGCAGTTCGAACAGGCGTCTTGCAGCATTACCTCGGGAGTGCCAGCGCACTTCCGTGTAGCAGAGAAGGCAGGTGTGATTGGAGCTCAAATCTTCACAAAGTCGCTTAAACAATTGGGTTTTTAGGGCGGATGTTTTAACAAAATTTACCAGTTTCATAACTCGGTTCAAGCATAATAACATATTTTGAGGAAGCACCTTTGCGCAAAGGGCAAATATGTGTATGAAACAATGAACAATAGTTGCGTTTGGTGACACGGCTTTCACATGAGCTGTAAACCCTGATTTACGTCTTAGCATAGACGGAGCCCCGGCTGTTGTGCAGCCAATCAACTTTCCCAAGTCCAGTTCATTCAGTTTGAAAAAATTGTCCCAAAACTTCGAAAACATCGTTTTCTTTTGTTGTACCGGAAAGTTCATCGATCATCAGTAAGTCAGTTTTCAGTAAGTCAGAATTGTCTTGTGCATAGCGACCATAGACAGGTAGCTGAGCGTTGTTTGCTACATCCGTCGATTCGTCCAGTTGAATGGATAATCTTTGAGTCTTTCACTCCCGAAATCATTTGCTCGGCAGTATCGACTGACATCTCCTCTATTTGATTCTTAACAGTGCTGTTAGAGAGAGACACTTTCTAATTTCGCAGCCGCCTCCTCTCCAATCACGTGCTTAACCAAGATCTTTGCTGCTGGCCAGGTTTGCCACTTCTGATGTCTTAACATCCGATCTGATGTTTTGAGAGAAATTTCTGATGTCTGATGTTTTGGCGAAAAATCTGACGTTGACTTAATGATGCCATCTATCCTCGTTACGCCCCTGCATGGCTGACTTCTCCATCTAATAGCGACACTTCGCTCTATATCAGATACAGTGAGGTTAATCTCTCTTTGTTAGATATACGTAATGGAAGCATTTAACTTGTATAAAACTGTAACGTAGAAATCTGATGTTTTCCGATGTTGAAAAAGGCAGCAAGCTGATGTTAACGAGACTGACCCCAGTGGCAACACTGTTGCTGGCAATACGAGAAACTCCAATAGTACGCGCCTTCATATTTTTAGCTGCCAGGAGAATGACTTCATACGATGCTTTGACGACACCCTTCTTTCTCTGGTAAATTGAGCCAGTCCTGTCCAGGTGCTGCCGCTTGACGTTCTCACCAAGTCGTTGAAAGTAATTCTCACCTCGGTCCTTCTCGTTATAATGGTTTGAATCAAGATGACGCTTGAGCAGGCTGGGTTTCATAGCTGAATTAGCAAGAATCTCCATGCAAATTACACATTGCGGCAGAGATTCTCCCCCGTGTTCAACAGCTATGAATCTGTACTTTTATGTAAGTTGGACTGTACTTTCGCCAGTGGCGTAACTAGAGGATTGAGTCAGGGGGACAAAGCTTAGCTGAAGGGGGCTCAGTGGTCACTGCAGAGGAGCCCACTATCCAAAACGCAGAAAAAAGTATAGAAATGATAGTGAATCTCTGGATGTCCATACTAGATTGAAAGAACGAAAGCACTCCGAAAACAGCAAAAAAACACCAAATAAAAGAATACTAGATATCAAAATGTCAATTAAAGGGGCACAAAGCTCAACTTATATTTAGCGTGTCAGAAGGGGCGGCTCGCCCTCTTCTTGCCCCCGTCAGTTACGCCACTGATTTTCGCTTCGACATGTTACGACAAGACAATAATTAAGCTATAGCACTTTCTTAGCTCTGTAAAAATTAATGTAACTGTTGATAAGATGCTCGCTAGGGTTCCTAGGTTTCGTAAGTGGCACTGCTAGCCTAGCTGAAAGGCTTGGGAATATCAACCACACTCAGATACCAAACTGCACAGCCTGTTTACAAACATTAACGAACAAGAACGACCATTGCGCATGCGCGACATTACATCTCAACGTGTGACAATAACATAACATAAACCAATACACACAGCGGTCGGCGTTGTGCACGATCAGTCCTCAACAGTAACCATTAAACTTCATTATAATTAGAAGACCAATAACTAGGCTACACTGCCACTGCTACCATCACTACAATACTGTACTACATTGAAAAGTCTTCGCAGCTGGCGGCAGGAACGCAGAAAATTTTAATAGTGATGTCGAAGAACGTGCGTGTTGCGTCATAAACGGGTGAACCCAAACAAAAGTAATAGTGACACAATAATGCATAGTGCGCTTTTGTCAACTTTGGTAAGTTGCTGGCGTTCGCGTACCACCTGAAAGACTCTCGCGTACCACTGCTGGTACGCGTACCACAGTTTGGGAACCACTGCTATAGGTTCTAAATGTAACAATTGCTGAAAATCGTGGGTTAGCACGTCAGCATCAGGCGTCTTTCAAATCAAGCTCCCGAGCAGATCACGTGATATCGTGAAGTTCAGTGAAGGTCAAGGCTCCTTCTGATAAAAAGTTGAGAAAATATTATTTATTTCCAGGCTTTGAGGGTTACAAGCACCTAATTTTGCAGTGAACAAACATGTCAATCGTTTAAACAATCCAGAAAAAGAGGAATCTACCTGAAATTGTGGAATAACTATGCTTTGCCCTGTAAAAAGCACCTATATACTAGGCCAGGGGTTCCCAACCTGGGGTACATCTGCCTATCCGAAGGGGTACATTTAAGGTTAGCAATAGAAGATAGAAATATATTTACATGTTGTTTATTTTCAAATATTTACACATGTATCAGTTATTATTATTATCAAAAGTCGTTATATGCTTATTGTTAAATATATCTATGAATAATCATAATAAATTATTTTGCCATAAGAAATTTTAGGGGTCCATGTTCATCTGTCGATATTCTGAAGGGATACATGCTTATCTGTTGAAATGCTGTAGGGGTACATGTTAATCTGTCGGAATGCTGAAGGGGTACATGGTAAGAGAAAGGTTGGGAACCCCTGTTCTAAGCTGTGCATTGTTTCAAGGGTCTAGAGTAGTGTTTCTCAAATACTTTTAACCAGTAGAAGCTTGCAACTTGTGTTTGACAGCTACTAGATGTTCAATCTAACAAAAACCTTAACGACAAAGGTCACTGTTTATCATGATACTTGTTGTTCAGTAGGAAAACCTCGTAAAGAGCTGCAGAAGACACACAACAAAATCTTAGCGCGTTTGGGTGTTGGTGGACTTCGTTTTCGTAAACATTGGTTTGGAAAGATAACTAATGAGATACTAGTAGAATCGGAACGAAGATAGGAAAGATGTGATGTTTCGTAGCCACTGAAGGTGCAAATATGTGCTTGGCATTAGTTCTAATTGCGCCGCTGTCACGTTTCAAATGTGTTTATCAATAAAGGTTATGAATGTACGGTGAAGACGTGCATTTGGTAAGTTTGAAGTTGAATGCAAAATGAAACAAAGGGAAAGTGACAAGCAGCAGGAAGTGCGAACTGATTGACAAATAAAATGAAATTAGCATTCCTGATTAGTACAATTTTTCCACACTGCTATCATCAGATTTCGTTCTTGCCCTCTTGAACTTTTGCTCCGTTGGTCCAAGTGAAAAGCTATTCCGAAGTTTGTGTTGCATCATTCGCGTGTAGCAGCAGGTGTCCTATGTGGTGATGCCAGCAACACATGCCACGTGTACCAACAAATGTGGCTGAACATATCCTGTTCAGACTGCACGTACGCAAAACCAACAGTTTAGTTTGGTTTGAATGACACTCGGGAACTGCACAAATAGAGACGAAACGTTGGAGGATAGCAGCATATTGGTTGAGAGGTTTTGCTTGCAGACAGCGTCGTTGATTAATTGATTATTCTTCATAAAAGGAAAAAAGCTCACTTAAATTTCAAAAATGGATCAGATTTGCGGCAATTTGCAACTTTAGTGAAGAACATCAAGAATTTTACCCGAGCTGTAATAAATCAGCAAAATGTTTCAAACTTAATCTGACGTATGAAGTTAGCGATTCCAGATGAACACAGGTTGTGTAGTTTATAAAACAGTGATGTCATACAAGTGTCGCTGTAGGAGGTCTCTGGCAGCTTGTTAACTCAAAAAATAAGCTTATATGTTTCCACAGAAAGAGCAGAGTTGTTACACAGTTTCTTTTCAAGACAATCTTAAAGGAATTTGAAGATGAATCGAACTGTTTTGGTACTTTTGTTCAGCTTGGTGGTAGCAACATCTTATGTATGGTCGGAAAAACCATCTGGTGATTCGAAGGGTGCCGATGAGGTGAGTTGATAAAATGGAAGCCAATTTATGTGCACAGCAAGTCTCTCATAATCTCTGAATTTAGAAGCATTTCCACTCACTTCAAAATGAGAGGGACATTCACAGCTAAAAAATTTGTAAGGTGGGGAATGTTTCAAAAGATTGCTGTATTTTAATGCTTGCCACGATGAAATCAAACGAGCTGCTTGGTGCTTTTGCAGCTAACAATATTTTTGTAGCAGCTGCTACCAGGTTTTAATTTCAAACAAAGGAAGTGTTTCTTAAGGTGATGACCTTTCATTTTGTTACTTTGCCGACGTTTCGGCAACCTTGGCAGGCAGACCTCCTCAGGGCAACGTTATATTTAAAATATTGTCTTTCGAAGACCGAAAAAAGAATTTAAACAATGCTGTATCTAGTCAAATGCAGATAATTTCCTTCACTAGAACAAATTTACCAGGAGTTGTCAATATTCAAAATCACATTTGTCAGCTCTGGCTGAAAATCTTGGACTCTGCCGGGTTTCAAGGGAATAACCGAAATTAAATTAGTGTTAAATTTCTTTCACATGGTTGTCTAACAACTTGATAATTACAGTGGAGGTAACATATTTTTTAAATGATATAGATTTGACACTTGCTTATTCAACGCACTGTATCTCAAAACAGGATTTTCCAGCCAATTCCACAAAAATATTATTTTGTCAATAAGGTATTAGGCGAGAGTGAGAAATTATTAAAAATAGCCTTAAAGATTGCTGAAAATGGCTGTACCAACAAAAGAGGAATGTCTGACCACTGCATAGCTGCTGCAACGACGATAGACAGTCTTGCACCAGAACAAATACCAAGAAACACGTGTCATAATACTCACTTTGCACAGATGTGCAGTGACTGGAGTGCTCCGCGCGTACGTACGCGACTACAATAGTTGTAAACGCTACATTGGTGATAAGTCATTGGCAGCACCACATACAGTATAGTTGTCCTTTGCAACAATGCATCAACTCTGGGCTGTAAAGGTTGCACGCATCTTTCAAGCCCACATGGCATGGCTCGTACGAGAATTGAACCCGGTCGACCTGTTTGAGAGGTACGTGCTCAACAAACTGTACCACTCAGATGACTTATGTTAGTAAAACATAAAACAGAAACCTCTCTTGAAGGTATAGTGTATGTAATGAATTGTGTTGCCTTGTGGTGAAACATGTCACTTGTAATTTCTTCTTCGTGTGAGATCTTACGCTGAAGAGACAGCGATGCTGGAGGAAAGCTATGCAAAGGTTGTGTTGAGCGCATTTCCTGATAAGATTAAATTATGTTTGTGTGGCAGGCTTATTACAAATCAACAAGAGCAGTATTTCGTAAAGATTTGCTCATGCCCGCAGCCACGTTTCAAGGTTTGGGGGGCCAAAATACATTTTTAGGGGCAAGTTCTTTGTTTTTATTACATGCCTTTACAACAAATTTTCTGGGCACAACAAAATTTGGGGGACACAAAAAAGTTTTCGGGTCACTGCCCCCGAACGCCACCCTGTTGGATACGGTCCTGGATGAGCTTCTGCAGGTTACGTAAATACGCATTCTGCGCGTTTGCAGATGCGTTTAACATGTGTGTTGCACGTAACACCTTCTGGAAACAGAGTTTTATTTCAAAGGATGTCTAAAGTTTTAGGAGTAGGAATGATGAAAAATCTTTAGCCGGTACATCAGAGATTTTTAAACTTCACCTCCACAGCGCATCGGGTCCGGCTGAAACAGTGTAAAAAGTGCTTGTATCTGATATCATAGCTTTGCAAAAGTGTTGTTTTGTGCAAAGATTTGGCAACATTTCCAATGAGCTACACGATAACAAAAGACCTTTACAAGAAATTATTTTAGGTGTTGTAATTGTGGCAAATCATGGAAGATATAAAGCAACCACAACGTATCTTTAACTTTCGTTTTCATTAAACTTTAAAAAATGGAAACAATTATAAAGCAAAATTATAGTATCTGTCATTTTTTTATTCATTTGCTTCTTCTGCTTCATCATAAGGCGCAGGTGAATGAAGTAAAAAGTGTTTGTTTTTTAAATACTAAACAATGCAGAAAGTAGGTCAACTGGTTGTAGCAATAAGAATATGCTGAGAAGCTTACTTTTTTGGCTGCAAACATCGTAAGAACGAAACAACATAATAATTCTACCAGTCACTTTTTTTCGATGTTAAACTTGCTTGTGGGATTTTAGTGACTCTTTCTTTTGACGCAACTTTGCACAGCATGGTGAACATACTGATGGTTACAATGAAGATCCAAACGAACATGCTCATTTGTTCAAAGGCAAATGGGGTAAGGAACAAGACGAACAGCTGAAGGAAAGAGGTGAAATTAGCTAGTTCTTTGATTACTGTTTTTTTAGTTTAAACATGTCTTATTTGAAAACCAACATGACGACATTAGAAGATAAAACGAAGGTTCAAACAACGTTCCTGTCACAGAATATCTGCATATCTGCGATCTGCGCCGCCGGCAAAACCGCAAAGAAAGATGTATTATAATTTCCTTTGATGATATTTGGCACATTTGGCAAAAATCATCAAGAGAGAAAATTAAAATGTTTTCTACAGTAGTTTAAACTTTCAACTAAATCAGTCAACAAGAATTTGAGGCATGCTACAGAGAAAAAATAAATTGTTTTCAATTTTTTTAGATTGACCTATGTTGCGATAAGCGTTGGTTGAAAGTTTGCTTAGCTGCAAACAGATCCTGTTAATTTTCTTCGAAGTAATACTTTGCGATCTGTGAACTCAGGCAAACTGCTCAAAAAACGAATTCAGAAATGGTAATGGTTTGTTCATGCAATGGTAGTGGTTTGATCATGCACAGTAAGTGCTTTTTATATTTGTTTTCTACGTATTAAGGAAGAATTTTTTTTTAAATCTGAGCATAACTTGTTTCTATTTTAGAAGAGCAGATTGAAAAACTGAAAGAAGAACATAGAAGAAAGTTTGAAGAAACTCACCGCTTTGCCATTAAACACTTAATGGTTACAAGTAAGTTTACTATAAGTGAAAGTGGGAAAGGAATGTATAATTGTGTAATTGTAAGCATACAACCCATCGTGTATTTTCAATAATCTCGCATTATGCTTTTAAAACGTAGTGAACCGGGCATGATATTTTGGTTCAACGATATTTCTTAGCTTTAACTCTCTGTCGAACACAAGTTATAATGAAAACAATGTTTTCATCAATGTTTTCATTGTTTTCGAAACACTGTTCGAAACATACGGTGATTTTTTTGCGTGTGCATGCCCCCAAGACACGGAAGCAACAGACCCGTTGTCATGCGGGCTAAACACAGAGCGAAGGAACGACTTTCACATTTGCAATCTAACTCCCATTCATTCAAATCAAGACGAAAACAACATTTGAAAGAGCAAATGAATTTTCTCCGTTATTCGCAGTGTTTACCCACTTTTTCAGTACTTTCCGTGAGTGATTGTAACAACAGTCGCCAAAAGCCCTAATCGTTCAAATTAAAAAGTTCTACGGCTTTTAATCTACTAGCCTATCTCACAAATCTTTCCTTGTCCGAGGGTTCTTCCCTTCAACGGATATGTCTGAAACTGCTTTTTACGCACGACATAAAAAGTGAGGAACCCTTTAAAAACGGTCGTCCCTGCACCGACAATTGACGATAAGGGGGGCTGTTGACAGTGGGGGGTAGACACCCACATGCTTTGGACTGGAAAACTGTTTTGTAGCTTAGACCATCGACAGGTGACGCCTCAGACCCAAATTCAAAATTGAAATTACCAATTACTGAAGAGTGATGAACTTTTGATCCCTGCTTATCATTTCCCCCACCCATGAGAAATCACGTTGATCATGCAGTTACTGACAGCAGCTGCTGCCTACTTTACTGTCTATTGTCGTTCCTGGGTGGGTTCTGAGACACAGAAAGAATTTACTCGCGGCAGCCAAGCATGACGATACTAAAGAGACAAGCTTGGAAGTGAGTGCAAAAAATCCGGAGAAGACTGATGATAATTTTTTGTGGAAAGTGTTCAAAATATGTGTGTTTCTTTTGCAAAAAAACAGGTTTAAAAGCACGGTTTCCAAAACTGCAATCCATGAAATTAGGCCATCCGATCCATGTAGAAATATGAAGTTAAAAGCGTTTGTACATCTATATACATCATAAAGACATGCGGTCACAAAGTCAAAATCAAGATAGACAAATCTCAAATAACATAGCAACAGTTTCTAAAAGCCACAAAACGATTCATTTTAGGCTTAAGTATATAAATACAAGGACCATCAAACACAAATAAACGAGTCAAAACTCCGGAATCCATGAAGTAAAGCTGAGCTTCAGTAAAATGTAAAGCAGTGTAGATTGTCTTTCCATGTTCCGACATCCGAGTTGTTTCATGTCGACCTACTTTGTTGTGGCAACCATTAAGTTTAGTGTTCTACAGGTGTTAGTGTCAGGTAAGCACCTTATAGACTGTAATCCGTCGAGCACTTAAAGTTGATACCGTTAAACATTCCAGCCTAAAAATTTTAGACACCTCAAATGTGACCGATATGGATAAGTTTAACTGTCGAGTGCTTTGATTGTCCATCATTACAATAAAATCTTGTTACAGTTTTCTCTCTGCCTTGTTTCGCTTGTAGAATCAAAACTCCACATGCCACTCGCATTTTACCCTTCATGTTGAAAACTTGTGTGTTTGTTTCTATTCGTTACGGCCGCACCATTCGTCATTACGAATGCTTTTACCGCGAAGCCCAAGCTGGTTTCAAATGCTTTCTTAACAAAAAGCACAAAAACTTAAACAGGTTCTTAGCAGCGAAGATCTTTACAGAGCCTCAACATTGCATTTGCATTTATTTTAGTTTATCAAGTTTCTGTATTTTTATGACGTCGGTATCAGTTGTAAATGCAACCAATCGCTCTTGAGTTGAAAGAAATATCGATTCGAAATTCTTTTGTGTGATTCTCCTGAAGCTTTTTTGCCGCGAGTGGCCATTAGAAACACTTGTTTTTTTCACCAGAAAATATAACAGAAGAACAAGCGGAAAGAATATTGAATGGTTTGGAAGATATGCCGCCAGATGCTTCTAAAGAAGAACTTTGAAAGTGGACAACTGTCGAAACAAAACACTGTAGGCACAGCAAAGCTTCTGCGAAGGATTTCTTAAAACACATCATTGGACTGTTGTTGAACGGCGACTCGAGCTCTCCGAAATACGTTTGCAATAAATGGTTGGCTTGTTTTTTGGTAGACTGTTGTGTTGGCAAACAAATACTCTTTATACGTTCGTGGTTTTGTTTGTCATAGTGTAGAAAACAAAACACGAAGTATCTTAGCGCTTGTTACTGATTTATTGTGTAACTTCACACAATGACGAGACTAAGGTCAAGACGAACAATTCCGTAGGCCCCAAAGTTCGGTGAAAGCTAGCATCTACAGACAGGACAACACGCGACCATGAACAAACCAACCAAAACGAAATCCACATATTTTCATCTAAATTCAGGTATTTTTTTATCTGCATTTCGCTCTTGTTGAAAAATAACAGAATAAACTTCTATGTTTTCCAAGAAATTGTTCATGAATAGTTACAGATTATCGTGCCTTCTTGGCAGACAGACAGACAGACAATTTTATTTAACATCTGAAAAAATCAGATATCAGGGGGAGGAGAATGACCGCAAGGTCTTCGAGTCATCCTTCCCCTCGAAACATAGTCGAACTGCACAGAAGAAACACAAGTCGAACTGCTCAGAAGACGACCAAAAGTCTACAAATTTCATATAGATCTACATATATCTACAAAAACGGTGCAGACATATCCTTGGGACATAAGCACACTTAAACAGGACATGGAATCAAAAAGACGCGGAACAACACAATTGTAGCAGCCAAGCAGACAATGCAATTTTTATTATATGTGAGGATGGTCAATTAAATAGTTTTTGTGTAACTTACCAAATCGGAAATATGTGACTAGTTTAAATTCATTTGGGATATTATTCCATGTTGTTGGACCTTTGAAAGAGGAATGAATTCGCTCAGTAAGCGTCTTAGCTAGGGGAATTTTGTATGTTAATTTGGAAGTTTGCCTAGTTTCTCTGATTTTGGCAGTAGCAGAAATATTGAAACTGTTTATGATATAATCTGGAAAGATATTATGCCAAACTCTGTACATATGTTTTGCTAATTCATAATTGTAAATATCCTTGATCTGTAATATACGTGCCGAGTAAATCATATCTCTAAGCGGAATGTGCTCTCTAGGATTAACTCTAAGTAGACTACGAATGGCTCTATTATTCAACTTTGCTAGATCTGCAATACTTGACCAATTGGCTGTAGCCCAATTCAAAATTCCGTAAATTAGATGGGAGTAGACCAAAGAAAAATAAACTATTCTTAACAAATGTATATCAGCAAAAGGTTGGAGTTTGAATAGAACGCTAGCTCCACTAGCGACCTTTTTACCTAGGTGTTCTAAGTGGGAGTTCCACGTTAATTTAGAGTCAATAAGGATCCCCAGGTATTTTACAGAATCTACTTGGGAGATAGTTTGCTGACAACAGAATATATTCATACTGTGTCTTTGGCTTTTATCACCGAAGAGAATAAAATTGGTCTTTTTAAAGTTAATTGTTAATTTGTTTGCTTGCATCCAGGCTACGACATTAGTTAACTCACTGTTGACAGATTTCTCAAGTTCACGAACACTCTCATTTGATAAAGTTAAGGTAGTGTCATCAGCAAATAATAATGTATTGAATTTAGTTATGGAGGGTAGGTTGTTTATGTACAATAAAAAAAGGATAGGGCCAAGGGACACCGCATGTAACGTATTTTGTATTTGATTTAATATGATTAGCATACACAAATTGTTTTCTTTTGGAAAGGTAACTTTCAAAGAATTTGTTAGTACTTCCTCTTATTCCGTATTGGCTTAGCTTCCCTAGTAATATTTGGTGGTCAACAGTATCAAAGGCTTTCTTGAGGTCCAGAAATATAGCACATGTAAATAGTTTTTTAGAATTTTGCTGAAGGATATGATCTTGGAGTTTTAGTAGTGCCAGAGTCGTTGAAAGTCCTTGACGAAAGCCAAACTGTTGTGGGCAGAGAATGTTATTTTGCGCTAAAAATGATAGTAAATTAGTAGAGATAAAGCAACAAAAACCGCCTTGAGCTTTTCAGCCGGCTGTTTGAGGAATCTCCTGCCTAGTTTTGCTCCCATCTCCTTGCAATGATTCAGCTTGTACGTATCATTCAGCAATATTTGTAAAGCCACAACAGTGACCCACACCAAGCGAATCTATCGCAATTTATTGCGTAAGGAAACTAGTTTCGTGTATTACACATCTTCAGTCCTTATTCAAATAGATAAACTCAGTGTTTTGTTTGAACCACGTCATGCGTGGCGGACCTGTAGCCACTTCTGCAAAAAATGTATCTGGTTTTATGCCAAATAAAACTGAATTCGAGATGTTTGCACCACTGTCAACGTGTTTGAGTTGGAAATGACTATTCCTGTTATGCAAAGAGTTGTTGTCTTGGGTCTCACTACAGTTGTATTGGTTTTGATAGTACAGAAGACACTTTTGATGTTCTGACCAAGGTTGCAGAGTCTGAGGTTTAATCTCCGATTCCTAGTTTCCAAAAATTTTCTGTGTAGTTGAGAGCTGAAGAAAAATATCCAAGTTAATATAAAAAGCATGTGGTTGAGCACTTAGCACTTTGAGAACCGGCGTACGATTATTCATACTTCGATTTCGGCCTAAAAAACAGCAGTTTTCGGTTGTCTTACCAATACCCCAGCTCCTCCGCTGATTGCGCTAGAGAGCTGTTCAAGGGCTCAAACGGATTGGCCAGTCTAGCAGATTGCACTCGAAAAAAATTTTTTGGTTGGGGTGCGGATTGTTTGTGACTGATGCCATAAGTGAAGTAGTTTTAGGGTCATTTTGGCTCATGTTGCCTGGCCTAGGGCCCAACCGCTAGGCCAAAGTATTTCGCTGAAGTTTTCATTGGAAACTAGGCTCAAGTCTGCGTCTTTTGAGTCTTTGATCGACTTTCTAGTGTTTCTGGTTCAAAAGTTATGATCTAAAATAAACAAATTAATTAATTAGCTAATTAGTCAAATATTTTTACTAACTTACATCATAACTTTTGAACCCGAAACCTTAGCAGGTCATCCAAAGTATCAAAAGACTCGGATTGTAGCTTGGTTTCCAGTAAACACTTAAGCGAAATACTACCACCTAACGGTTGGCGCCCAGGGCCAGGCAAAGTGGACCAAGGTGGCCTAAAAGTCCTCCACTTTTGATGTCACTCACAAAAAGCCCACACCCCAAGCAAAAAATTTTTTTCGAGTGCAGACTAGAAGACTTGCCGCGTCTTTTGAGACTTTTACCGGGTCTGTAGAGCATACCGGACCGGAGAAATTCCCACGCAAATCCACGTGCGTTTAGGCTTTTTTTTCGAAAATCCCCGAAACCAGCCGGACGCCAAAGAGTTAAGAAATTTGTGCAAATTAGTGTATGTCAGATTACTTCTTAATCTATTCTTAATAATCACTGTTTTTGAAAGGCAGTGTCTATTTTGCCACGAAGATGGCGGCAGCAACAGGCTTCGCAGAAACGAAGTAAACAAAAGATAAACCCTGACCTTAACTCTAACTGTAGCCCTAAGCTAACACTAACCCTAAACCTAACACCAAAGCATGCACATTGCAAAGTTTTGAAAAAAGTAAAAAAAAGACAAAAGGGAAGTTGCAAAGGTGAAAGTGGAACCGAAAAGCAATGGCAAACCAGACGTGAAGCATAAACACTACACTATGAGCAGCACGCCGATTGCATGACAAACTGACCTTTTTATTCGAATTGAGTCATGCCATGAGACCGAATTTTCGACTGGTGGCACAATAGCCCCAGCTAATCTGTTGCTGCCATAATCTTGGCGGTAAAATTAGCACTACTGTTTTGAAAATATAACTTGCAATGCATGTGTTAGAAAAGTGAGTCGGGATTTAGTTGCCTATTGTTGCTTTCACATGTAAGTGATAGATGCCTTAACACTTTTTTAAACGCTGATTTTGCACTGTGACTTCGAAAATCATTTTAAAACCTTCAGAGCTGGGGTTTCAGCCTAACTCAGCAGTTTGGACGTGTCTTAGCAACTGCATAAATCCTTTGCTGATTGCGCCAGAGAGCTGTTCAAACCCTCAAACGACGTAAGAAGGCAAGTCTGAATCTGCATTAACACTTTTAGAGCCGCCTGGTTTCGGCGGTTTTCGCAAAAAAAACAGCAGTTTTCGGTTGCCTTACCAACGCCCTAGCTCCTCCGCCCATTGCACTAGAGAGCTGTTCAGCGGCTTAAACGGATCGGCCAGTCTAGTAGATTGCAATCGAAAAAAAATTTTTTGCTTGGGGATGCGGATTTTTTGTGAGTGACGTCGTAAGTGGAAGACTTTTTGGCCCACTTTGCCTGGCCCTGGGCGGCAACCGTTAGGTGGTAGTATTTCGCTGAAGTTTTTACTGGAAACTAGGCTACAATCCGAGTCTTTTGATACTTTGGATGACCTGCTGAGGTTTCGGGTTCAAAAGTTGTGATGTAAGTATTTGACTAATTAGATAATTAATTTGTTTATTTTAAATCATAAGTTTTGAACCAGAAACGTTAGAAAGTCGATCAAAGGCTCAAAAGACTCGGACTCGAGCCTAGTTTCCAATGAAAACTTCAGCAAAACACTTTGGCCTAGCAGTTGGGCCTTAGGCCAGGTAACATGAGCCAAAATGACCCTAAAACTACTTCACTTATGATGTCAGTCACAAAAAATCCGCAACCCCCAACCAAAAAATTTTTTTTCGAGTGCAATCTACTAGACTGGCCGATCCGTTTGAGCCGTTGAACAGCTCTCTAGCAGAATCGGTGGAGGAACTAGGGCGTTGGTAAGGCAACCGAAAACTGCTGTTTTTTAGGCCGAAATCCAAGTACGAATATACCGTAGACCGGCTCTCAAGGAGTTGAACAATTGTTTATTGAATTTGGGTTTTGGATTTTTTATGAGTGGCGTCATAAGTGTTAGCTGTTTTAGGCCTTTGTGGTCCACTTCATCTGGCTCTTGCTCCTTGTATATGTGAAGTAGTGAGCAACACAAAGATGACGGGAATGAGTGTTCCTCACTACTTTGCATAGACAAGGAGAAAGACCATTCTTGTTCCTTGTCTATGCGAAGTAGTGTGCAAGAAAAAGATGACGCAAGCTATACATAACTTGAAGTGTAATATGGCATCTGGACCAGACAACATTCACCCAGAATTAATGTCTGCAACTGAAACTACTTCATACAATACCTGATAAACATCTGGTTGCCTTCATTATGGAGACTCTAAGTAACCGCAGATTTGTCTTCTGAACAAGCGACAGACAAGAAAGTTGTGCAAGATGCTTAAAGAACGGAGTCTCTCAGAGGTCAAATCTTGCTCCTTGTCTTTTTCAACATCTATATTAGCGATATCCCGATGACATTGTCCACCAAACTGGCATATGCTGATGATTTAGCTCTTGCCTTTGCTGGGCTAACTTCAAAAACGCCATGAACAGGGACTTGCCAACACTCCACACCTAATACCATTAAAACGGGCTTCACCTTAGCAAAGAAAAAACTATACATGCCTCGTACCATCTTAACACACGTGGCATGGGACAGCAACAAAACATTTTAGTGGATGGAAAAACCATCAAATTTGAACCAAAACCAACATACCTTGGAGTGAAACTTGACTGGTCGCTCACCTTCAAGCCACATCTTATATCTGTGCGGCAGAAAATTTTGTCACTCTGCGTGCTATTAAACCGGCTGACCGGCACGGGGTGGGGGGGGCCTCAACCTAGCTCTTTTATATCCCTTTTCTGAATACTGCTCCCCAGCATGGTCGATAAGCAGGAATATGAAGGAAGTTAATATGACTATAAATTCTGCTTTACGAACAATTACTGGATGGCTAAAACCAACACCGAAGTTTTTTATTAATTGGAAACAAGCCAAAACAACGTTTTTTTTGGAACTCAAGTTTTTATTGGAAACCAAGCTAAAACCCGAGTCTTTTAAGACTTTGGATGGCTTGCTGATGTTTTGGGTTCAAAAGTTACGGCCTAAAAACAACAAAATAATTAATCCCATAATTGGATAATTCATTTGTTTTTAGCTCAGAGTCAAAATGGTGAAAAACCTACCACACGTATGACATCACTCACAAAAAACTCAAAACCAAAAATTTTTGTTTCATTGTAGACTCGAAGACTTGCCGAGCCTTCTGAAGGTTTGAACATCTCTCTAGCACAATTGACTGGTGAGCTATGGAGTTGCAAAGTGATGCAAAAATAGCGTTTACGAAGTATGATATATTTGTACACGGGCTCTGAAGGTGTTAATTTCCAGACTAATAGTATCAATGCCAAGTGATTCTGTGAGTTTCCCAGCATCATTGATAAAAAATGTGAAGTATCCTCAAGAAAAGATACTCTTGCGTGCAACTTTTCAAAATCACTTAACACTTTGACGTCTGGCTGGATTTGGGGATTTTCAAAAACAAACCACCGAAACGCATGTGGCTTTGCGTTGGAATTTCTCCCGATCGGTAAGTGCTACGGACCTGGTTGAAGCATCAAAAGACGCGGCAAGTCAAAATTGTTTGGTTGGGGGATGCGTATTTTTTGTGAGTGACGTCATAAGTGGAAGACTTTTAGGCCACCTTGGCCTGCTTTGCCTGGCCCTGGGCGCCAACTGTTAGATGGTAGTATTTCGCTGAAGTTTTTATTGGAAACTAGGCTACAATCTGAGTCGTTTGATACTTTGGATGACCTGCTGAGGTTTCGGGTTCAAAAGTTGTGATGTAAGTTAGTAGAATATTTGACTAATTAGCTAATTAGATAATCAATTAATTTGTTTATTTTAGATCATAACTTTTGAACCAGAAATGCTAGAAAGTCGATCAAAGGCTCAAAAGACACGGACTCGAGCCTAGTTTCCAATGAAAACTTCAGCGAAACACTTTGGCCTAGCGGTTGAGCCCTAGGCCAGGCAACATGAGCCAAAATGACCCAAAACCACTTAACTTATGACGTCACTCACAAAAAATCTACACCCCACAACCAAAAATTTTTTTTTCGAGTGCAATCTAAAAGGCTGGTCGATCCGTTTGAGCCCTTGAACAGCTCTCTAGTGCAATTGGCGGAGGAGCTATGGTGTTGGTAAGGCAACCAAAAACTGCTGTTTTTAGGCCGAAATTGAAGTACGAATATATTGTACGCCGGCTCTCAAAGTGTTAAGTGAGTCTTGATTCAAATTTTGAACTTACAAGCTGATCCATATATTTATCAAAGCTGGGAGCCAGGTCTAGCTCTTCCATTATCAACATAACCAGATGTTTGAAGTAGTCCAGATTTCCACCAGATAAATGTCGGTGCAGTTCATAAAAAGGTGCAGTTCAAGAATGAACAAAAACAAAATTTTGTGTGCAGGTGTGCAGTCCGTGGTCCATCCAGGGAGTGTGTTTGGCTATCATGACAGGCCCCCTTGTACTGTAGGTATTGAGCATTACCGCCGATGAAATGTCGAACACTGCCGCTGCAGGTCTTTGATTCTGGGGATTTGAAACAAGCAACAGCATTTCCTTTCTAACGTTGCTTAGTATTATTACAAAACAACCACATCTCTAATTTGTCTAACTAGAGCTTGTGAAATGACATGAAACATTCCACATTCTTGAACAAGCTAAGTTGATATTGTGCCAAATGCACATGTTTCGGAATCATTCACTCCTGCCAGCTCCAATGCAAGCAAAGCTGTCAGAAGTTTATACACTGACAGACACATGCAGAGCTGTTTCGCTTCATGGCAACAGGACACAATTCTCAAATCCCGATTGTATAGTTTTGCAATTAGGCCTAAATTTTATCTGCTGTTTATACCTACTAGGTTATGCTAGGACTAAATAAGGTTTAAGTCTACTAACACCTTAGCTGCCAAGTTAAATCAAGCGGTTCACACAAAAATCAGGCTATTTGCACTTGTTATGCAAGTCCAAAGCTCTTCTGCTGATTGCACTAGAGAGCTGTTCAAACCCTCTAAAGACTCGGCAAGTCTTCGAGTCTGCAATTTCGAATCTTCGATCTTTGAAGTCTTCAAATCCCCCAACCAAAAAAGTTTTTTTCGAGTGCAGACTAGAAGACTTGCTGAGTCTTTTGAGCCTTTGAACAGCTCTCTATCGCTTTCGGTGCCTGAGTTACGCGCGCGCAAAGCCACATGCAATCTTTTTTTTGGCGCAAAATCTTCTCACATTACTGGACAGCAGATGCCAAAGTGTTAAAAATTACTCAAGTGACAACACTATTCCAAAAAACCTAAAAGCAGTATAAAATGACATCAGATATATGGATTTTATCACACAATCAATTCAAAAGTGTGTGATGAAAAACTTTTCCTGCCTTACAAACTACTTGAACCATGCTAAAACCTCTACAAAAAACAACACTACTGGTAAACCTTGCACTGTAGTGTAGTCACATTGGAAATGTGAAGCTTTCAAGCAATCTCATATCCACAAAAAATCAACAATCCTTCAAATAATCTGGTTTTTATCTATTCATAGTCTATGTATACATTTATGTACTTGCAAGAAAAAAATATGCAACTGGTACCTAAAATAAAAAATTATGCGTAGTAACATATTGGCACATAGCATTGCATCTTTTCCAAACAGACTTATAGTTATTTAGCTGGTAGACCACTCTTTTGCTTTTGGAGAAAAATATTTTCATAAAATCAAGGCTGCATGTGTTATTATGGTGTTTGCAATCCTTGTGCAATGAGGCAGGCGTGCTTTAATGTTGTTACCCATATTGTTGATCATTTTTTGAAGACCAAAAACACCTTTGTATTCTTCAATAGTTTCAAACAATTTTTTGATTTATATTTTATTTGGGTGATTGCAATCTACTGGGGTCCACAGTTATCTGAAAAGGCATGGTGTTCCACAGACGAAAATAGTTGAGAAGCCCTGGTCTGCAGACTGAAATCTTCCTAGGGCAGTTGATGTGTACTTTCTTGCCCAACAATCACCATCATGATTCAATCAATGGCTATAAATCAAATAATTTTCATTTAGCAGATGCATGGCGTATGCTCACAGCATGGCAATACAAAAAAGCACAGTTGCTGCAAAAGCATTTTTAATCTAAACAATTTTTTATGTGGAATCTGCTCTTTGATTAACATGTTGTAATGATACCACATGGATCAGCGGGTTTGGTGAAAGCAAACAAAAATGGTGGGCAACATGGATCAGCATTTTAATTGCAATGATTGCGAACTTGGTTGTTATGATGGTAACTTCAGCTGCCTTTGATGTGCTTGCAATGATCGGTGATCGCATTTGATGTTATTTACAAATTTGCATCTTGGCTGCAGCTACGAGTTTGACAACATACCACCTGCCTTTGTGTCAGTAAATTTTTCAACAATTTGAGGCAAATGTTTCTGACTGCCCACCAACTAACATATTTTTTCTGTCCTGACTAACCATTATTGAATGTGTTGATTGGATGTAATGTTCAAGAAACGTATTCCGAGCATGGCATGTATAAGTAAACAGTACACACTTAAGAAATGTCATTTTGTTATCATTTTGTTTTTACTGAAGCTAAACAAGACCACTAGCTTATAAACTAAATTGCACATTTAGCTTTGTATTAGTTACAGGATAAAAATCTTTTTTAAATCAAAAAAATCTGATTTTTTTTGTCTTTAAATCAGATTTTTTTGATATAATGTGTAGAGGGTGACCACTTAACAAGTAGTAATTTTTAATTTCAAAAAGTTCATTTTAATATAAACTTTTTTGTGCTTCGTTTCTTCTAGTACAGACTTGAATTTTAGCAACTAGAATTCAGCTGAACTTTCATTCAAACTTCGCACTTATGCATTACGCTTTACCGGCCGTGCCGGCCAATATATTGGCCGGAACTTTTTTGGCTATAAATTGCCCACTGCTAGAGCGAGAGAGCTATTTAAACCCTCTACGGATTCAGCAAGTCTTCTAGTTGACACCAAAATAAAAGTTTTTCGTTTTCGATTTGGCATTCGCTAGGGAGAACGTCACAAGTGGAGGTGTTTTTGCATTTTTTGGCCACCTTTACCTGGCCCTCGGCCCAAACCCATTGACCCATTCTTTTGCCTCAAGTGTTTTTGAAAACTAGGCCAAAATCCGCGTCTTTAGAGCCCTTGAATGGCTTTCTAGCATACCTGTAGCCAAAATTATGGATAAAAAAACAAACATTGGTGAAAATTTCTGCACCCACAAACCCCAATGTGGAGTGGAAGACATTCCTTTTCTGTATGGCCAACACTCGCCAGCGGATCGAGCTAGAGAGCTGTTCAAATCTGCTCTGAATTGGGAAAGACTTGTAGTTTTAGACTAAAAAAAACAATTTTCACTGTGCATTTCGACTTTTCTGGCCATGTTTACAAAACCACTGGATGTTTTGACAGGTCTGTCAAAACACTCCATGATGTCAACGTCCTGTGGGAGTTAAAAAATCGAGCCGATTCAGTGGCGCGAAACTGTGTGAAATTTAAATGCGTTATAGGCGATAGTACAAGTCTTTGGCGGGTTTGGTTGACATTTTAGCGTTTCTAGTTGATGAGTTATGACAAAAATGATAGAATATTAATTGGGGAAATCCCCAAAAGGCCCTGGGGAATTCCAGAAATATTTGGAATTCTATTGGCCTAACTTTAAACCAGAAACGCTAGAAACTCAATCAAGGGCTCTAAAGACTCGTATTTTTGCGTAGAATCCAAAAAAACTTCAAGCCAAAATATTGGCGCATGTGATCGGATGATGACGTCATAAAAATAATCAAAAAACATACCCCTATCATGATCCTCTGGACGCGAAACTCCAAACCCAAATTTAAAAAACAATTTTTTTTTCCGAACTACACGACGCCACAAGTCATTACAGGGTTTGAACAGCTCTTTAGCTCAATCTGCTGCCGAGTTGTTGCTGGCCAAATTTTGCCCTGAGAAGAAAATTACATCTTTTCTGAAATGTTTTGAATTTTGCCAAAAACTGTTTTTTTCAGCCATAATTTTGGCTACAGATATGCTAGCAAGTCAATCAAGGGCTCTATAGACATGGATTTTGGCCTAGTTTTCAAGAAAACTTTGAGTCAAAAGAATGGGTCAGTGGGTTGGGGGCCAGGTAAAGGTGGCCAAAAATTTAAAAACATGCCCTCATTGTGACGTCACCTCCAGAAAATGCCAAAACGAAAAATGTTTTTTTTATGTCAACTAAAAGACTTGCTGAATCCGTAGAGGGTTTGAACAGCTCTCTAGCAGCTGGTGATTTATGGCCAAAAAAGTGCCGGCCAATATATTGACGGTCGTTAAAGGGTTAAAGCAAATCAGTTCATAACACCAGTACAGATGCACAAAATGAAATATTTATTGGGAAGGCAATACACAAACCATCAGTTCATCGACTTAATGAACATTTTTGGCTTGTTAAGAAGCTTGTACAAAAATACAAGCTTGCCAGCCTTATTGGTGCGCAGTCTATTGTTGAATAGGTTATTGTGATGCAGCTTTCACTACTTCAGCTTCTGCAAAACTGTAAGTTGCATGCATAAAATGGTAAAAACCTATACATGAATTTATGAATCTGAATAAAAAACATGTTTTTACACTACTATTTGTACAGTCAACAACTTAGTCATACAAATCACAGAAAGCTTCAAAACTGCATATGATTTATTGCTGATTTTTTTGAATTTGTTTCTGATTTTAACAAAATGATTTACATCAATCAACCATGACTAGAAATAGTTTAACTTTCATTCAATTTTTTTTGTGCTTATGCAATATCCCGTAATGCAAATAGGTTCATAAGACCAGTACCGGTGTATGAAATGAAATATTTATTGAAATGCCAATACTGAAAGGGCCACGCAAGTAATTCCATTGACACCCATAGCATACATGCAAAAAATGTTAAAAACATATATCAAGAATATATCTCTTTCATGAATCAAAAATAAGTTCTATTTAGCAGTCAGCAGCCTTCATATTTGATGGAATGTAAATGTATGCAACTTTCACTTTATGCCAGTCTACACTTTCAAACCTGTGGCATTCCAACAGTTGTGACTTCTGAATCTGCAAGGGTTAGTGATTTTAGTTCACTTGTCATTTTTGTAGTTAAATGACAGTTAAATTACAGTTGCTATGATTGATAAAACTTCAAGTGCTTTTAACTTGTGTCGTCTTAAGTATTCTATGCCTTCTACACTAATACTGTATCGGCTACGCGAAAACCTATTAGAATGCTAATTAAATGTATCGTAGACATCACACAAAGCTCTGAAACTACATGATGTTTTTGATTTTCAGGCTTGATTTCAATCATGGTTTTTACTGCTTGGCTTGATTTAAATCTTGATTTAAAATCAACCCTGATTAGTTATATATTTTCATTCAGACTTATGTTTTTGTATTGATTGTGTTGCATGTTAAAATCAACACATTTTTGTAATTGCAACACAACTTACCAAACTTATTTTTGTTCTTCCATTGTATGGTAACAGTAAATTATGTCGGAACAAGTTAAGTGGATTAATCATCAAGCAGATGGTGTTAGTGGTGGAACGGGTTCTTCACAAGAATTTTTTTGCGAACCAAACAATGGTAAGGCTGTTGAAATGCTGTTTTTGAAAGTATGAATGTCTTCAATGGGTTGGTTATTTCATTAGTATATCATGTGGTTATACCTAATATGCCATCATAAAATACAAATTAAAATGCATACTACTGCACAGTCTCATGCATTTCAGTTAAAATTTTCAAATTCCTACTAACATGATACCTTTGTGCTTTGGCCGTCTTGCACCCAACCTGTATTGTCAGATCAAGCTTTGTCAATTGCAATGCGTTAGATTGTTGTGCACTTGCAGTGCAAACATGACTTGAATTTGTGCTTGGAATTATCCATGGTTTTATTAACACAAAGTGTACCAGCTTGAAAATATAGGTTTCTTTGAATTTGTAATTTCATTAAATGCAAAGGAACAGATTGCTGAGTTAGCATAACAACACCAAGCATCATTAAAATTTCTGTATCCATTGAACGTTTGCAAGATTTTTTTTAACGTATTCATGAAACATCAATTTTTTCCATAGTAGGAATTGCTTTACTTTTCACACACATTTTTCCTTTCCGATCATTTTAGTTAGAATCTCTTTATTTCAAGAAGTGGTATGGCATTCTGAGCTTTAGGGATTTCACAGTTTGCACTTTGTTATAAAGTGTCATGTAACTGCCACTTTTACATGGGATAGCACTCCTTTGTTCTTACCAAGAATTCATTGGGTGAGGAGAGGATAAGAACAAAGACCGATTAAAAATGTGAAAGCTTAGCAGTGTTTGAAAGCTCCCAATTAGCGATCAGAGAAAGAAAAAATTCACTGAATACTGAGATGGCTTTATCAATTTACGGTAACATGTGTCCCTGATTTAGTTCTGCCCTTTGTCAATGTCATTCATGAGTGAAACTGAGGGGCTTACTGCAGACAATATCTCTGTCATTGAGCAGCTAGCTTATAAGAACAAGACTTTCATCATCGCCCTGCAGGAGACCCACTGCAGATAAGCTAGTGATTCCCAGCTTCTCACTAGCTGGGTCAATCCTGAGCAGGAATCACGGTCTTGCCACGTTTGTCCACGAGCGGTTGGAATGGTCACTGGTCGATCAGTCTCCAGAACAATCAGAGACTGAGTGGTTGTGCGTAGATGTCGCAGGATACAAGATCGTCAACGTCTACAAACCTCCACACTTGAGACTCACTCCAACGACCATCCCGACGTTCCCACACCCCAGTTTGTACATTGTCAACTTCAATTGCCAGCACGTCAACTGGGGTTACAATACAACATTCCTGGACAGTGAGAACCTGGACTCCTGGGCAACATCCAACAACCTTGGACTGTTGTACAACCCAAAGGAAACAGCCAGTTTCTTCTCTCGTTGTTGGAACATCGGCACCAACCCAGACCTGGCCTTCACAAGCCTTGGCCAGGACAGCCGACTGCCAGACAGACGTGTCCTAGGAAAGTTCCCGTGGACACAACACCGGCCCTTCCTCATAACGCCACCAAGGTTCAAGGTTCCTGCCCACAGCAATCCGGTGAAGCGTTGGAACTTTCGCAAAGCCGATTGGAAGCGCTTTTGCCTTCTCACAGGTGAATCCGTCAAGAGATTGCCACCTCCGGACACTCCAGATATTCAGAGGGCATACCAGGATTTCTGCGGAAGCCTACTTTCTACAACTAAACAATGTATCCCACGTGGCCACCGGAAGAACTATGCGCCATGCTGGGACAAAGAGTGCGAGACCCTCTATCGTTCCTTTATCCGAGCCCCAGTGGGACTGCCTCTGACAGAGCTGCCTCGTCCCTACTCTCTCGACTACAACAGAAGCAGGAGCGATGGGAGGAAGCTGTCAACTCCATCGACTTCTCGCACTCCAGCCGCAAGGCGTGGAGAATCATCAACAAACTTACTGGAAGGTCTGGATGCTCCTGCGTGTGCCCCGTATTGGCAAATTCCATTGCCTCGCAATTGGTGAAGAATGGGGCACACAAGACTAGCGACCACGAGCCTACCAGGCTCGTCAACAAGGAGCTGTCCGACCTATTGAAGATTCCAACACCTGAGGGTCACAGTTTCTCCGAACCATTCAGACCGGAAGAGTTTGCTGCTGCCCTCAGATGCCTAAAGCCAGGAAAATCTCCGGGATTGGACTCCATCTTCCTGGAGTGTATACTCCACGCCGGGTCGGCTCTCAAATCTTAGTTCTGCGACTTCCTCAATTCCTGCATGCGCCAACTCAAAATTCCAAAGATCTGGAAAAGAGCACTAGTAGTTGCGATCCCTAAGCCAGAGAAGCCATTGGGGGACCTGAAGAGCTATCTTCCTATATCACTGCTGTGTGTCCCCTTCAAAATCCTTGAGAGACTCATCTACGCTCGTGTCGAAACAATCACCGACCCACTGCTCCCACAGGAGCATGCGGGCTTCTGACACAGGAGATCGGTCGTAGATCAGGTCACCCTGTTGACACAGGACATCGAGGATAGCTTTTTCAGCTAAAAAGAAGGCTGAAGCTGTGTTTGTCGACCTCACAGCAGCCTACGACACTGTATGGCATTGCGGCCTCACCTTCAGGCTGCTGTGATTGCTACTTGATAGGCACATGGTCCACGTGATCATGGAGATGGTTAGCAATCACAGCTTTACTCTTACCACCGGAAATGGCCAAAGGAGCAGGTTATGACGCCTCAAGAACAGCGTCCCACAGGGATCTGTCCTTGTGCCCCTTCTGTACAACATCTACACCTCTGACCTGCCAGCCACCATCTCTAGAAAATATGCATATGCTGACGACCTAGCAATCATGCATGCTAATGGAGATTGGCCGGCAGAGGGGGCGCTGAGCAAGGACATGGCAACACTAGGTAAATACCTCCAGAATGGGGAGCTAAAGTTCAGCACCACGAAAACGGTGTCGGCAGTCTTCCATCTCAACAACAAGGAAGCCAAACGTGAGCTGAAAGTCAACTTCACAACGAAACACTGCCCTTCTGCTCCGAACCGAAATACCTCGGAGTAACGTTGGACAGGTCGCTCACGTACCGCCGACCCCGTGAGTCACTTCGCAAGAAGCTAACATCACGCGTCGCACTCCTGAGGCAGCTTGCTGGCTCTGGCTGGGGTGCTGTAGCAACAACGTTGCGAACAGCCACCCTAGCCCTGGTACATTTGACTGCAGAGTACTGCGCTCCTGTTTGGTGCCGCAGTGCTCATACCCGCCTTATAGACCCCGACATCAACAACGCCTTGCGAATTGTGACTGGATGTCTGCATCCTACACCAACGGACAACCTTCCAATCCTCACAGGTATCCAGCCTGCTGAGCTTCATCGCAGAGGAGCCACACTTTAATAATAAATTCTAATAATCTCTTCCCACAAGGTTTGCAGCATTGTTTTCAGCAAATACTGTAGCCCTAATTATTGAGAATTTCGTGCTGCCTGCTCTAAATAATGCCATTCACTCTGCTTTCTAACACAATGAAGTTTGCTTGCATACGTACACGTAGTTCTAGAACGTGTTGGCCTCACTGCCCTCTGGCTACATGTGCCATAGCAACCATATTCAAACCCACAGCTTTCCCCGTCTCAGTAACCAGCACATCAAGCTTTATACCGCCATTATGACATGCGACCAGTGACTGCATGAGACCACTACTATTACGTAGGAGTAGCTGTTGCATCACAAGGCTGGATATGGCGATACTGCGACTCAGCAAGGAAATTCATACAGTCTGTCATTGTGATTTGCTTTTAATTCTTTATGTATTATTTGATTTTACTTGCCTTGCAGCTGATTGCATTATTGCAGGCATGTATGATTTCCTGGGAAGGTCCTTCCCAATTTCCACACTTTTTTCAGCCCTGGCTATTATGCTTACTCATAATATTACCAATTTCACTACTGCCCTATGTATATATACGTGAGGGGAAAGCCCGTTGCTATTCCTGGGCAATGTATATATACATTCCTACCGAAAATCTTTGTTTTTTGGCCCTGGGTGCCAACTCATCAAGCCATTTCTTGGCTCAAGTTTTTTTTGGAAACTACCCTGTGATCCGAGTCTTTAGAGTCCTTGATTGGCTTTCTAGCATATCTGGAGCCAAAAGTACGTCTCATAAAACAGAAATTGGATAAAATTGAAGTCCCACAAAAGGTAACCTTGGCTATTTTGGCTAAAGGCCACAAAAGACTTGGCAAGTGTTCAAATCTGTACTGAAAAAAATTATTTGTTTTTTTTGTGAGTGACGTCATAAATGGGATAGGATTTTGGCCATTTTGACTCAGTTTACCTGGCTCTAGGTAGGCCCAAACCGCTAGACGAAAGCATTTTGTTCAAGTTTTTATTTGAATCTAGGCTAGACTCCGAGTGTTTTGAGCCTTTGACTTTCTACGGTCCCAAGTTAAGTTACGGCCTAAAAACAACAATAATTAATCTGTCAATTAGAATTAGATAATTTGTTGCGTTTAAAATAATTGATAATTCTTCTAATCAATCGATAAATCTTCTAATTAATCAATTATCGATTTTTTGTCTGTAGATCATAACTTTTGAACCAGAAACCAGGGTGTCGGAGTCGTAAGGAGTCAGGTTTTTGGGTGGAGTCGGAGTTAGATTCCTAACGGGGATTCTCGCACCAAAACAACCGGATCACACGTGGCTTTGCACGTGTTGCAACTCGGGCGCTGAAAGTCATGAAGAGCTTATCAAAGGCTCAAAAGACGTGGCAAGTCTTCTTGTCTGCAATCGAAAAAAATTTTTTTGGTTGGGGTTGTAGATTTTTTGTGAGCGACGTCATAAGTGGAGGACTTCTAGGCCACCGTAGCCCACTTCACTTGGCCCTTGGCCCAAACTGTTAGATGGTAGTATTTCGCTGAAGTTTTTATTGGAAACTACGCTACAATCTGAGTCTTTTGATACTTTAGATGACCTGCTGGGGTTTCTGGTTCAAAAGTTATGATCTAAAGCAATAAAAATATTTGACTAATTAGATAATTATTTGTTTATTTTAGATCATAACTTTTGAACCAGAAACGTTAGAAAGTCAATCAAAGACTCAAAAGGCTCGGACTCGAGCCTAGCTTCCAATGAAAACTTCAGCAAAATACTTTGGCCTAGCGGTTGGGCCCTGTTGCGATCGGAAACCCGAGCGGCATGTGCGCAAAGCTTCACACTGTGGCAGCAAGCAACAATAGAGATCATACGCCGCAATCACTCTTATTTCTTGTTCGCGCCCTGCTTATATATTGTTGTTCTTCACACACATCCCGTTCGTGGTGAATCACACATTTTATGCATTGCCACCAGAGAGGTTGCAACAACATCCTCTCCTTTTACAACAAACCGCACCCTCCTGTTACAACGAACCGCACCGATCGCACATTCTTTTTGTGAAGGCTTCACACGGCACGACTTCCACATCCTGGTCACAGCACTACTTAGTTACGGTCGGAAACCCGAGCGGCAAGTGCGCAAAGCTTTGCACTGTGGCAGCAAGCAACAATAGAGATCATGCGCCGCAATCACTCTCCGCGTATGCTAGTCATCAAGTTCAATCGTTCATATGTTAATATCGGTATAGCTTCCTTGTCGCAATCTCTCTTATTATTGCTTGTTCGCACCACGCATATATATTGTTGTTCTTCACGAGCATGCCGTTCATGGTGAATCACACATTTAACGCATTGCCAACGGAGAGTTTGCAACAGGCCCCAGGCCAGATAACATGAGCCAAAATGGCCCAAAAACTACTTCACTTACGTCACTCACAAAAAATCTGCAACCCCCAACCAAAAAATATTTTATGGAGCACAGACTAGAAGACTTGCTGATCTGTTTGAACCCTTGAACAGCTCTTTGGCGCAATCGGTAGAGGAGCTGTGGCATTGGTAAGGCAACTGAAAACTGCTGGTTTTAGGCAGAAATCCAGGTACGATATATTTGTAAACCGGCCGTCAAAGTGTTAACGGACAGAGTCAGAAATTTTGCAAAGTCATGAGTTGGAGTCGGAAATTTGCAAAGGTTGGAGTTGGAGTCGGATATTTTACCTCCAACTCTGCAACCCTGCCAGAAATGCTAGGAAGCTAATCAAAGGCTCAAAAGACTCAGATTCTAGCTTAGTTTCTAATAAGCAATCGGGGCCCAGGTAACCTGAGCCACAAGAGCCTAAAACCTTACCCACTTATGAAGTCACACACAAAAAAACAAAATCCAAAACTTTCTAATTAAAAAAATGCAATCTAGAAAACTTGGTGCATCTTTTGAGTGCTTGAACTGCTTTCTAAAGCAATTGATGGGCGAGTTATGGTGTTGCAAAGTGATGGTTTTTGACTGTGTCACGTGGGTCTTAAAGGTGAAAACAACCTGGCACTGAAGGTGTTAAGAAATCGATTGTAATATATCCAACAGTTCTGAAGGTTTCTTTCGATGGTTTGCTATCAGCATTTGTCACAGATTCACTCTTGCCTAAACATTTACCACTCTAAACAGCTGTTTTTTACTGTGAGATGTGAACCATTGTATGTACAGTAGAATTTGCCTAATTCGTCACCTCAAGGGGGTTAGAAAAAAGTGACGAATCATGCAAACAGGTGAAAACTCTGTCATAGCAGCTTGTATGCTTTATCATAGTAACTCATATACGTAGTGATTTTGTTTGCAGTAAAAGCGACAGGCTTGTGTATTTAGATTTTTTGTTCGACATTGCTGTACTGTATTTTTTTATGTAACTTCGCTAGTGGGTCAAATCATTATAATCCAACAAGAAATTGCAATTGTGTAACCCAATGTCACAAAAATGCCTCATTTTTTTATATAAGGTGCACTTACATGTAAGATGGTCTGGAAAAAAAACATAATTGAAATC
>Ga0210059_1000517_pt1 | contig 49824 bp, 32 predicted proteins | sample Ectturendosymbi2_FD_188042 | JGI IMG/M metagenome (GOLD analysis project Ga0210059, IMG submission 188042) | Ecteinascidia turbinata endosymbiont from Florida, USA - Sample 2 (SPAdes) (version 2) | ecosystem: Host-associated > Tunicates > Ascidians > Unclassified | place: Key West, Florida...
CACTATAAACAAGCCACCTCTGCACGAAGCATACACCGTTACTTTTGTCGATCAACCAAGTTGGCACTCTCTGGATATCTGTGAAAATAAATGGTATCACCTAATTGACGCGCAAATCAACATTCAGAACATGATCCTCCCCCATGTGAAATAATTATTATGATGCTTTGTGTTGTTTGACTCAATCAGATGTTATCTTCCGCTTTGTGCGCTAGCTTTTCTCTCAGCACAGCTTGCTTACTCCCACCGCAGCGTTTAAAGCGAACTCGTGGAAGTCTTAAATGCGTACCCCAGAGACTTACTACCCGCACATGGCTTACTATTTTTTTCTACCGATTGTTAGTCATTTCAGCAAGAGTTAGTTTTTAGTTGGAGAAGTTTTCCAGCCATTAGCATCAAGTAGTTAGATGTTTCAGTCATTTATTTATTTGAGTAAACGTCATTTTAATTTTTGAAAAGTCATTTATTTATTTGAGTAAACGTCTTTTGAAACACTTATTTCATGAGTCAGTTTTTTTTGTCGCCACTAGTATTCTTGACGTCAGTCAGTCAGTTTGTTATGATGTTATGATTTATGAGCTTGTTTTACGAAATTTCGATTGTAGTCTTGAGTTTGTTTTTTCTCTGCTATTTCTTCAGCCTTTCAACTTTTCACCTGTAAGCTTTGCTTGCAATTTTCAGGACTGAGGATGCGTAATTTTACGTGAAATCCATTTCATATTGAAAATTTGCTGATCGATTCCTTGCTTACACCCATCGTGGAAAGTACATACTTGAATAGAGATGTGTGCAAGTTTGAATCGTCGCAAAAAGACGAAAGCAGATGGCAGTCGACTGATTCCTCGAAAGCATACAGAAGCACTAATGCTTTTAAGAGTCTTGTTTTCGTGTTTCATCGTGTTGCCTCTGAGCCCTTGCTTGCAATTTACAAGACTCAAATTTGTAATTGACGCTAAATCGATTTCCTAGTATAACACTTTGCAAGCAGATTTGTCTGCTTTGCACTTGTGGAACATTTGTCACTGACATGTGAAATTGTAAAAACTTTTTTGTCATCGTGTTCAAACCGAATCAAGTATGTGCGAACTTCTATCAACCGGCAAAAAAACATTTGCATTTGCTGTGCAGTGTCCACAGAAACAGCGTTTCTCTAATTAAAACACAGTGCTTGTTATTGATCCTATAGCAGCCGTTTCAATCGATTGGATAAAACTCTGAAAATTTTATATTGAAAATTATTTACTTTGTGAAATACTGGTTTTCATTTACCCAATTGCAATCACTCGCAAACGTTTTTACTCTTTTGTTCATTTTTTAAAGCAAGAAATACTGCTGCAACATTATTTCAAGGTTTCCCCACATCTGTTTCAGTTCCATTCTGACTTTGATTTACTATATTTCTTTCACAATCCATCAATGGATTCACCTACCCTGCACTTATGTTTTCAGCATTAAATATTGACTCTTTTAGAAAATTTAGAATATGAAAATGCCCAGAAGTGTTTTAACCTACGAAAATTGTATGGTGCTTACGTTTCACAGTACCTCAACTCATCCAGAGCTCCTTCTCCATTGAGCTATACTAGCTTTACTAAGATCTTTTGCTCAAAATCCACTTTTCTTTCAGACTTTAACTCAAAGAAAGACCGTGAACATTTATTGAACTTTATCTAATCACCGATAATTTCCTTTACATTTTCAGGCATCTAATGTTGTGATAAAACCCAAATTTGTGCAGCTCATGAAAGGTTGGCCGGTGAGGAACTATATTCAAACCACTGCTGACTTGATTCAGGCTTCTCGCAAAAATTGTTTCATTTACACTAATACCTTCTCTAACGGAAATTTTGTCTAGCAAACCAGTTATTGTTTGTTCCTATGGATATAGGTAGGTCATAATTTATCTTAGAAATGTATAGTTAGTTTTTGTCTCTGTAGAATTTTCTTCGTTTCAAGAGCTTACCAGAACACTGCGTTTGTCACAAGACTGTCCGTCGAGCATTTCGTTGTATATGCAAAATATCATATTTTTTCAGGCAAACGTCTTGATACCGTTTGGATGTTTAACGTTTTTTGAAAAGTGAAGGAAAATGCTACTCGGTGCCAATCCAATAAAAAAGCTTAAAACTTGATGCAAGCTCCGAATGGTTGTCATTCCCTGTGTAGTGAGAGTAAGAGCGAGAAACTTGAAATCATCATTATTCATTTAGTAATTTTGGGAACAAAAATTTTCGCAGGGCCTAGCATGTCTATCGATACTGCTTGTTCATCAACTCTTCTTGGACTTCAAATGGCCTGTCAATCAATCCGGAACGGTGATTGTGACGCAGCACTCGTGGGTGGAACGAACCTGGTTCTGAAACCTCAAAGTTCATTGCAATTGCTTCGAATGAAAATGTTGTCTCCTGATGGTGTCTGCAAATCCTTTGATGCGCGTGGAAATGGGTGAGTATTGTTAACTTGTCCGAAGCCTCAATGTTACTGCAGAATAATGCAAATTCAACTAGAATTAGACGCTGCACATACACAGCAAAGTAGATGTTTCTACGTCTACTCGTCGAGACGATAAAAGTTTGTAACCTAGCCTGACCCCTCCACACATCAGCGTGTGGATCTTGATTGCGAACAATTCGATAAAAAGGATCACCAGGTCCAAACTCCGGCCATGTGTGATGCATATGCAAAATTAAATATTTGATTAGATCAGTTTGTCAGAGTGAATATTTCGTCAAAAATATTTAGCTTTGTTTTCTTTCATTGATTTCGCTCCTTTCTTTGCTTCAACCAAATCTGTTCTGTCAGTTACGTCAGGTCGGAAGCGATTGCCGCGATATTCCTTCGCAAGAAAAAGGATGCAAAGTGGAGTTATTGTGACGTTGTTCACGCCAAAACCAACATGGATGGACGTAAAAAAGAAGGGCTTCTGTTTCCATCAGGTACCATGAGCAACAATGTCTTTGGTTAATAATATCGAGATTAGTAAGTTTTCTTTTGACAAATGAATGCGGAAGCAAAGATATAAATGTCTGAATGTTTTCCTGCCGTAATGTGACATATAATTGTTTTTCGAAATTAGAAATAAATGTTTGAGTGACAAATCCTAAAAGGAAGAATTCTCTTGCTCTTATCCACGAAACACGATATGAAATCGACTGTAAATTTCTATTCATTAATATACCTCAATTCACTCAAAGTGATTTTAACGTGGTTGTCTGTTATCAACTTGAGGAGGAGAACAAATTCACAACCGAGTGTAAGAAAAAACGTAACATGCAGTGATAGGATGCCTCATCATTGCTGCACATAGCAAAATTATAATCGTGGACAAAACATAACGAGCCACTTACTTCTCAATCGTTCAAATAGTCAAAAACTGCAATTTTTGGCATTAGTCTTGAAAGGTTCGAATTTGGGCGATGCTTGCCTGAGCAACTGACGTCATGGTTATGAAGGAAAAATTGTAACAACATGCATTACTTTCGTGCTTCCTCGTTGTGTTTTGTTTTTTGGAAAATAGTGCTACAGACCAAACCACCGCAAAGTTTGTGGCTTTCATTTTGATTTCATTTACGTCATTGCAAAATGACACGATGCCTCAACTTTCAACCATCTTTTCATTACAGGCAAACAGCAAACTGTTCTTTTGAGAGAAACCTATCAAGAATGTGATTTGAACCCCCGTGATGTGCATTATGTCGAAGCACATGGACCTGGAACCAAAGTAAGATAAAATATGAAATTTCTTAACATTCAAGGGAAAATAAGGTGGGTTTGCAAATGTGGTATTACAATCATGTAAACAGTCCGCGTTTCTTCTCGGAAAGGTCAGCCCGCAAGCGTTTGTACACCATGGACTTTCCGACTGTTTTGTCAAGCTGACCAGCGTGGCTGTAGGTGGCAATGTTTTCAAAAAGCTTACACTCAGTCCCGTCGCCACGGGGGGACTTTGGTGGGCTTAGCCCCTCAAACAAAGCTCCAAGCCCCCCCAATTGAAACGTGAAACGCTATAAATGAGTGGAGTTTTGGTTAATTTTATAATGTTAAGCCCCCCCGCACAAACGAAAAGCCCTCCCGCAGAACTGCAAAGCCCCCCTATTGAAAACTTTCTGCCGACGGTTCTGCTTACACTGAAGAACAAAATTCATGTTGTTAGTGATATGTACAATTTAGATATATTGGAATTCTGCATTAAGCTGAACAAATTTCCTCACCAAAGGCGTATGTTCTGTATTTTATTCCTGAGTGTAGCAACTTTTCAGTTTTACTTCTATCTCCCCACTACATGTTCCAAACACTTTTTCGTATTTACCGATAAATTTCAAATATCTTTTGCAGGCTGGAGATCCACAAGAACTCAACGCCATTGATCAAATCATGAGTCCTGAAAGGACGTCACCTCTTTTGATTGGTTCGGTCAAATCGAACATGGGTCACAGCGAAACAGTCAGCGGCCTATGCGGCATCATTAAATGTGCAATGGCGATACAGACTGGAATAATACCTCCGAATTTGCATTTTGAAAAAGCGAACCCTGATATTCCAAGTGAACTCCTGTCATAACTTTTGATATCAGAATTTTTTTTTTAAATCTTTATATTGGTAAAATCTGGAATTTTCTATTTCTTTTCCAATCAGCTTAACACAAATCAACCGAATAGTTTTCTCAACAATAATTTCAAAAGCTGTTACCTTCGAATTGTTATTTTTAATAATATTTGGTCAAATTTGAATGATGGTAATCCGTGACATATCGGTAGATATTTATTCTTTTATTTCATTATTATCTTTTCGTAGAATCTTATGCAACGTACATTTACTGAAGCTGAAGAAGGAGCTGAAAACAATAAAAGTAGAAGTAAGAATTTCTTGTATTCGTCAAGGTTTGCATCAAAAGCGAATAAAAGTGGTTACTGAAAAAACAAGTCTGCCAGCCCATGCGTTAATTGGAGTTAATTCACTTGGCTTCGGAGGCTCCAACGTCCACGTGATCTTGCGCTCAGCTATATCAGGGAGAGTTGATCCTGAACCAAAAGGAGACCTTCGTCACATACACTTGATAACCTCAAGAACAATTCAGACTTTACAAGGTGAGAAGTTATCAAGTTCAGAAATGTTCTAAACGCTAAAAACTTTTACTTCATCCAATTAAACTGCTCATTTCCGGTAATAATTATTTTATACTACGGCTAGATAAAGCATAGATCTCTTAATGCTTTCGGTCCAAATGATATCCTTGGTTACTTTGTTGTATGAAATGGTTTTATTTACCGGAGTTATTTCTGTTGTCAGGTTTTGTACTCGCAGATTTTTTTTTTTAATTTCATAGTTTATGTTATGAGGCAGCACGACAAGAAACATTGTTTTTGGTTCATCGCCTTTTATTATTGCCATGTTGAAATGATACATTTTGTCACAATATCGCTTAATGATCTGCTCTGTATGTTTATGCAAATGAAATTTAAACTGAATCGTATTAATAAGCACTTGAAAAAATAAGAGTAGGTATAGATACATTTTCCACAGAATTCCTGACATGCAAATGTTAGCTATCATCAATGGACTCAGAGCCGTATCAGCCGCACTTCATACCCCCCGATTGGGGGGAGCCCACGCTATGACAGGGGGCCCAAAATTCCAGTGCCGTCACCACTTAGCACCCCAGAGAAAGCTTCGATCTCCAAATTGAAATACGAAGCACTAGAAATCAGTCAAGTTAGGGGACCCTTTGAAATAAAAGTGCATTGCAGTTATTTTGGGCCCCTTTGAACGCAAAGTAGTTCACCTATACATTTCAGTTGCTATTGGGCCCCGTTTGAAAGCAAGTAAGCTACTTTGCACTTTGCAGTTGCAAAGGGGGGCCGAGGCAAGTGCCTTGCTTGCCTTCCATTAAACACACCACTGTTCAGTATATAAGCCTGACAATGATCTTGTATGAAAATATGAAACCGATTGAACACGTTCTGCTTCATCCGATATGCGTACTTTCTCACCTGATGTGCGCATGTAAACATTGTAATGCAAAGTCATCTTTATATTAAGGAACACATTGAAGCTGCTGATGAGTTTATCACTTGCGTTTATGAGTTTATCACAAAAACACAGATATCACGCCATTTTTCATAATAACATAAACCAGGAGTGGGCAAATAGCGGCCGGTGGGCCACAGCGTTTTCAGTGGCCTTCGGAAGCAGTAACGAAAATATTCAAATCTAAAATATCCTCCAACTCAACACAGCAAACGTTAGTGCTGAAGCTTACTTGAACCGAGATTTGTTTCTATTTCCAGAAGCTATGGCCCTTCGCTGATCGCGGCCATCTCAAAGTGGCCCCCGAGCCAAATTAATTGCGCACCCCTGACCTATACACAAAGGTCGACTAAAAAAATACTTCTGGGTGGAAAAAGCCCTCACTGCGAGCCCTGGTCACATGCGGCAAAACGCCTACTCCCATAACTTGAAGTGAACATTTGAAGACTTATTGCCGTGTTATTTTTACGCAATAAACACCAAGAGTACAACAATCAGCTAGCAAGTTTCGCAACCTGCCTCTGCTGGCAAAGGAGCGAACTGTAAACTTGCTCTAACCGCGTCGGGGGGCTAGCGCTCACGACTTTGTCTGATGGGCCTCGCGTTAATTCATCCGGCCCTGCCTGCATGCCTAGTTGTATGTGTCCAGAAGTTAGATTTCCACTTGATCATCCTGTTTTGTGTTGTGATTGTAAAAAATCCTAAGCTACTATGTCTAGCCTAGGCAGTCTTCTCTTATTTTGTACTGCATAGCAACAAGATGCCTTTGGTGCTTACGATCAAAGTTACACATTTGGGCAGCCTGCTGTTCAAACAGCCAGATGGAGTTAATTGTGTAGTTAGAAGTCTATTTTGGGAGGTGTCCCAAGACAGAGTGGTGCAGTCAATGGCGTAACTAGAGGTTTGACCCAGGGAGGGCAAAGCTTAGCTGAAGGCCTACACAAACATGAAGGCCCGCAATGGAAGACTTTCTGGAGACGGTTCTGCCCAGTCCCCCGGATACGGGGGCATTCGGGCGCAGTTACCCCGAAATCTTTTTGTGCACCCCAAATTTTGTTGTGCTCAGAAAAATGTTTTAAACGTTTCATAAAAATTAAAATCTTTCCCTCATAAAAATGTATTTTGCCCCCCTCCCCAAACTTTAAAACTTGGCTACGGGCCTGGTTCTGCCAAAATTGTATTTGCAGTTAGACTATTTTGTTTTGAAGTCCATTCGGTCTCGAGATGCAGCACATAACATTTTTTTTTATAAATCACCTTTAGGGGGGCCTTTGGAAACATTTTGGGAAGCACCCAGAATTGGGCTGGTACGGCACGAATGGACTATTATGGGTCTAAATACAAATGTATACAAAAGAATCATTTATGATCACATTTAGCTTTATTTAACTAATCACTGTCCTTAAACCTCAAGTTTTTTAAATAAATGAATGGTTTGATTAAAATAATATTGAACTCATTTTTCTTAAATGTTTTCATGGTTTCAAGAAATCATTTTCTGGTCCCTAAATTTGTGGCTTCATCTTCCAAGCTGTGTGTTTGCGCAAATTTAAAAAAAAGGTAAACGTGAAACAACTGCAAATAAAATTCCAAGCCATTGTTAAGATATACCGAGTAGTTCACCGTGGATCAAGGTTTTTACAATCTTCGTAGTTCCTCCACTTCGCGAAAAGCATTCCCTTACTTCTGGCTATGTATGCTTAGATAAACTAGCCTGTTGCAAAGCTTTGAATCATTGCATCAACTTTCCAACGGACATTTCTCCGAAGTTGCATCCGTACCGTGGTTACGTCATCAAAACGTCGGAAAAAAAAATCAGCTCTTTTACTGAACTTAAGAATACAAACTCGGAAAAGAGTATTTGGTACATTTTTTCTGGTAAGTGTTTGAACATTTTGTTGACTTAGTTGCTTTCTTTGGAATTGAGTACTTGCAAAGAAAGAGCGTTTACTCGGCAAAAACTATGTCGCAAACTGTGATGCACTAATTCATTCAAAGGTATGGGCAGTCAGTGGAAAGGTATGGGAAGAAGCCTTCTCCAAATCCCTATTTTTTCCCAGTCCATTGATAAATGCACTGCAGCACTCAAGTTCTACGATCTCAACATTCGCGATTTGCTTCTGAGCTCTGACGAGAAAGTGTACGAAAATCCTATTAACATTTTTGTGGCTCTGACAGCCGTTCAGGTGCGGGTACCTTTCAATGGCCCTTTCATCAGCATGATTTACACGTAATTCAACCAATTAAACAATCCTTTAAAGGTTGGATTGACAGACGTTCTTACAACGCTGGGAATGAAGCCAGATGGAATGATAGGCCATTCCGCAGGAGAAATGGCGTGCAGTTATGCAGACGGCTCCTTAACATTGGAGCAAACTTTGCAAGTTGCTTACTGGAGAGGAAGGTGTGTGAAAGAAGCAAATCTATCTCCAGGGGCAATGGCCGCAGTGGGTGAGTTTGAGTTTGAAACCGAAACTTTAAAAAAGTAGCTTCGAAATACATTCGTAAGCAAAAAGCTGTAGAATGAAAAATTGTGAGAAGGCTTTAAGTAAAGTGTAAGCTGTACGAAACTTTTTGGAGACAGATAATAAATTCCTATTTTTCAAATGTTTCAGTAAACTTTTTATCAATACCAACCTTTTAATTGAATCTGACAAATGTGTAAAACACTTTTCAGTGTACATCAAACTCAACAGGATATTCAAAGTTTCACTAGCACTCATGTTGCTCCAACATACAAGTTGAAAGAGCTTTCCACAAATGTTCACGTATAATCTGCTTATTTACATTTTTTGTTGCTAGGCTTATCTTGGGAAGAGTGTTGTGAGAAATGTCCACCTGGTGTTGAAGTTGCTTGCCATAATGGAGCTCGTAACGTCACTGTAACAGGGCCCGAAACCGAGGTCAATGAATTTGTGTTGTCGCTGCAGAACGAAGGTGTATTTGCCAGGATAGTTCCAACTGGAAATATTGCATATCATTCGGTTTTCATGCAATATGTCCATCCACACTTCCTTGCCAGACTGCGAAAGGTGAGCTGCGACGAAACGTGATTTGTGTTTGGATTGAACTATTAGAAAATAAAACTCGTGAGTTTTGAAACATTTGTTTCGGGATCAAAAGCGGTGTTGTGTTGTCTAACAATATGTAAAATGCAGTGGACAAATTCCTTCACAGAAGAGGATTATTTCGGTTGAGTTGCTTCATTTCGTTGGAAAAGCTACTTTAGCATTAAAAAAAATTTTCTATCTCAGGTCATTCCAGAACCGAAACCTCGGTCAAGCATTTGGGTTTCTACTTCATTGTCAAAGAAAAGTTTGAATGACAGCAAAAAATACGATCTCGAAGTTGTCATGTGTTCTGCTGAATACTTTGGAAACAATCTCTGCAACCCAGTGATGTTTCATGATGCAGTGAATAAAATACCTGAAAAAGCAGTTGTCATAGAGATATCTGCCCATGGTGTGATGCAAGTGAGTTTATTGTTAGCACCCAATTGCACTGATTGTCGATGTAAAACTGAAAAATTGTGCTTATTACAAAAAAACTCTAAAGGCTTTGCTAATGCTGTGTCCAAATAGCTTAAATTGGGTTTGTAGCTTGTATGATAAATTACAGCACATAAAAACACTTTTCACGAGTATGCTAACAGAAAAAAGCAACGTTCGCTTTAGAAACACTGGTGTAAATCAGAACTTTTCAAAGAAAGAGAAAAACTCACGAAAAAGGTAGTAAAGGTTTCGTTTGTAACAAATATCTTACTTTCTAATTGTGTCCTATTCCAAACAATAAATCAAATTAACTGCTGAAAGCCTGCAAAAGTGTTGCTGTTTTGGTCTCCTACGAATTGCAGATAAGTGCATTATTCTGTGTTTCTACAGAATAAAATTTTTCAACAAATATCTTACTGTCTCTAACATCACAGGGCGTTGTGACCATGACTGAACCAGCCTTTATAAATCGTTCACAAAGTCACTCGACTGCCCAGTGTAGAAGGTGTTTTCCCTACGAAAAGAGAATGAAAGTACATTTCTGATTGTGCATTTTTAAACATTTTCAACTTTGCAAAAAAACAATACAGGGTGAAATGCGTAAATCAAAATACAAAGATGCACTGATTTCAAACAAAATTTTGTATGAAAATTTTTGGTTTATTTTTATCAGATCATTCTTGTCATTGAGACAATTGTTCGCAACTCTTGATTCGAAGATTAAATTTTTTCTAGGTCATCTTGAAAAGATCGTTACCGCCAACGTGTGACTGTTTTGCCCTGGCTAATCGCAAGGAAAAGAATGGAGTACTCGTTTTATATAAAGCAATTGGGAACATTCACTGCAGTGGGATAAACCTAAAGCTTGATGGGTTATGCCGGTTGCAAGCAGTCACCGCCTCGCGGCATACACTGGGAGGTCGCGTGGACTGGGACCACAGTTAGTCCTGGTTCGTGCCAAATTCGGAACAGTTTTTCACTCTTGCAAGCGGAGACTCATTTCTTAGTGACGTCATAACAATCGGTAAGGTTTTACTCACGACCATTCGGCCATTAGCATAACAAGGAAGAACATCAAAATACACAATACTGAAAACATATTAAAGAATCTTACAAAGGTTTTTAGAAGTTGGTTTCTCACTCATAACTTGCAACGCTTCTTTCCTTCAAAAATTGAGTAGTAACAACACTGGCCAAGCTAAATTCTTCTTAACTGAATCAACATGGACTTTGTTCTTTTCAAACTGCATTTGTAAATGTTGCTCCTGTTTTTATCAAGTTCCACGAACACCAGCAATATGCTGCTTTATATATCAAAGGCTTGGCGTTATGCATTATGAGGTACCATTCCTTTTAGTAATACTTTTGGAATTAGCCACCTTTTCCACAATAACAAAATGGCTGAAAGTTCTGAGGTGACGGGAACGCTCTTAAAAACTTAGCAACTTTACCTACCATACGCAAGTAGTCAAATATTGTTTTAACAGTGTTGAACAAATGTCGGCCAGTCAAAGTTATGGATCTGTCAAAAGTTAGAGTTACCTCAATCTTTGTTGCCTCTAACCATTTATGCACCAACTGTGGGGTGCACATTCAAATATTTCACACACGTCATACTCGCCATAGTATTTTCAAGTTGCTCTTATAATGGAAGTGAAAGACGAGAACTTGTTTTCAAAAATATTACTTCGCACATATTTGGCAAGAATATTCCTTCGCATACTCCATTGGAAGTTGAAGTCCCTCAGCGTTTACTCAGAATGAAAACGTCTCTGGGTCAGCTTTCTTTGAAGTGTAGTGTTCCCAAAAGTTGGTCTGATTTTCCTAAAGATTTGAAATCTCTCTCGCCTAATACATTTGGAAAACAATAAAAAATATGCTGATATCTTGCCAATGTCGTTGCTGATTTTCGTTTTATATGCTGTTCCCTTACTTTTTTGTCATATTGTTTTAACTTCCCCTCTTTTTCCTTATATATTTACCACTCCAGTTGTTCACACCAGCCCCCTTTGCATAGGCGTGCCTTTATCACTCTGTGTTTTTTGTTGTTGTTGTTGTTGTTTTGTATGCTTATCTTAACTGACATTCATTCGATGCATTTTGTTGCTTTTGTTTTGTTACATGTGAAAGGTGGTCAGTTGATTTATGCTAGCCACAGGGTTGGCTGACTAGTTGACGCATACGATCTTTCGCCAAACTTTTGTGATTCAAGCATATCTAAAAAACATCAATTTTCTCAACGTGGAGTTTTTGAGGTTTCATATTCTCTCCAGCATGCAATCAGTTTCTGCTCGTTGATGTCATTTATCTTTCTGTAGTTTTATTTGTGTCATATCGTGATATCGTGATGTGAGTCTCAAAACCTCATAAATAAATAATCACCACATAAACGCCAAGCTTAACGATTTGTTACTTTCCATGTGGCGCAGATGCCTCCGATGGTTCAGATCACGTGTTTCTTCGAGATCACGTGATTGACGGATTCACTCTGTTTCCTGCTGTTTCATACTTGGTCTTTGTGTGGAAAGGATTTGCAAGATACACGCATAGCACCATGGACGACACCCCTGTTCATTTCAGCGACGTTACCATTCACAGAGCCACAATGCTGCCTGAGTCCGGTATGAAAAAAAGAGTGAATGTAATTAAATCTTCGTTTTTGCCATAAAACGCTATGTTGCATTTACGGAATTTGTGTGTTACCATTGCTTAACATTCAAAACATGAAAGCACACCCCCAACATATCGCCATTAATATCTATGTCACCCGGGAAACAAGTTTATTTTTTGTTTCCCATAAACCACGTAAGCAACACAATTTCACCACAAATGTCTGTATTGCCCTGAAACAGGAGGTCAATTTCTACTTGTACCAACCCAAAAAGTTATGCGTAATGAACACGTGCCTCGCAAAAGCCGTTGCTCACGCAGCTGGAAGCTTATCCAAATTAGTCAAGAAGCGCTGGAGACGTTAGAAAAATACTTTTTTCATGTCCATAAGATGAAGAAACGTCTTTATTGGCATGAGCGCCCCTCAAACCAACAATTGCTGCAATTTGGAATACTGGTACCAGCTTAATCACACGCAATGCCGTGGGAGTTTTTGACCTGTGCGAACCATTCTTCTGTCACAAAAACGCATTACACCACACTAAAAAAGAATTTTAAGCACCACACAAATCGGCGCTCAGACCGCTTCTTACTTGGATCTTTCCTCTTGGCACCACTGCTTGAAAACACAGCAACAAGGCTTGCGCAGAAATCCTTTGGAAATGGTATTCTTTGAAATGGTATTCAAGCCTAGATCTGCTCAATATCTCAGATGCAAAATAAAAACATTACTTAATTTACCGACTTTTTTGTGCAACATGTTCCTGCACACAAAAACAATTCGTTGAATACTAGCATTTCATATTTACGTTTTCATGCAGGATGCATTGAGTTTCTGGTTCAGTTCATTCCATCATCGAATGAATTTCGCCTTTCCGAAGGTGGAAAATTGACAGCATCGGGGAACATTCGTATTCTATCTGAACCCGTGGACAAATTGGGAGAAATTGTGGAAAGAAGAGGAATGCTTTTGACACAAAAAGAAATTTACAGGAAGTTGAGCTTGAGTGGATACCAGTACAAAGAACTTTTTCAAGGCATACGTGAAGCAGATCAATCAGGTGTCTTGTTAAAAATTACCTATTTTATATTAAATCAGTAGTCTGCAACAGACGTTTTTTCATAAAGTGTTTCACAACTTTGTTTCAAACATCCTATTCTGTAAATTCTGACGGGTTATGCACAATTTCTTATGGAGCTCTTTCTGTTGAAACTACTGCATACTTGAAATTGAACAGATGAATGAAATTCACGAATGTTTTTATACGCCAAAGTAAGCACCCTTCGTTGTTGTCACCGGTGCTTAAATTAGCTAAGATGTTATTGTCTTTGAAAAGTCATTGGCGATGGCTTCATTGCGTAAATGTTGCTCTCATGTTTACATAATTGCATGATAAATGACACTGTTTGTTCCTTTTGTTATTTAATTATCCTTATAAACATGTGATTAAACAATATTTCAAATAGTTTCCTATTTGCTTAAAGGCACCTATGGGCTTGTTGCGTATCGTGGAAATTACATCACGTTCTTAGATGCTATCTTGCAGCTTGGAGCTGTAGGTTCAAGTGAGAAAGGATTAAAACTTCCTGAAAAGTTCAGTGAGATTAAATTACGGCCAATTTCATCTCAAGGTCTTGATGTTCCTGTTCACATAGACCGGTGAGTTCTTGATCAATTCCTGGGTTTTTCTTTTGGATTTTTTAACACAATTTCAACTAGAGTCTGCAGACATGAAAAGTCTTGATCTGTAAACTCAGAACCAATTACATGTTGCCTGAACTGTTCGTTTCAACGCAACAACTTGGAAAAGTTGTTGCCATAATCGAATTGCTGAGGATGCACAGGCAGTGTTAGATTTACCCAAAAATTGTTCATGATCTTCTCGCAATTCTTACGTTTTGGTTGTTTTTTCAAAACCTGCATTGTTCAGAAACATGCTGAAACTGATCCTTCTAATTTTTGCTTTTTTTCGTTTTGTTCCAGTCTGTTTGATTGTGCTTTCAGAACGCTTGATCGCATTCTTGCAAGCGAACACGTCGAAGTGACTGGTTTTCAAGTTGCGAACACTTCCCGGCGTCCCGATACTACAGTGCCTTTAATTGAGAAGCAAATCTTTGTCGCCAACTTTGAAAGCAACCTGTCCGAGTCGGATGAGTATCTACGAACGTATGAGCAGGCTGTTCGTTCTTTTCTGATGAGCAATGCAAACGTCCTCGAGAAGCAATGTCCAGGCATTGCGAAGCACATACGAAGCAATGAGCTACGCATGACTGAGTGTAACGCTCTCACTCATAGGTTTGAAAGTGAGAAGGCTCATTTTCTTCAACTGCTGCGTGATCTTGTGCAGACGACACAGGGTAAGAAATGGTGAACACTGTTTTTAACTCATTGGCACTGCATCCTAGTCAAACGTTCCAATTGAACCAAATATTGCAAGAGAGCAAGAATGTGGCAATACTTAGTCACGCACAAATTTAGAACAAGTGGGTTTTCTGTTTCCATATTGAACATAAGTTTTTAAAATAAGAAACCTGAGAGAATATGTAGCAAGTAAAAAGGTGTCATGACATTAAGCGCCTTTTTCCTCGTAACTAACCAAAATTGCGCACGTTTTTTAAAACATTGTAGTTTTTGTAAATCTCGAAAGTTTTGCTCTGGGCTTTCCGGTGTTGCGGTCATAACGGACCGAGTGCGGGAAAAGAGGGAAGTAACGGAGAAGCACAATAACTGGAATCAACCTCAAGAGTTACAACAGTCAGAGACCAAGCATAAACAAAAAAAAAACAAAAAAAAACTGAGCAATAACTTGTGGAACGTTCCTTTGGCCCGGAAAATTAGTGTTTCGAAATTGTTTGTTCGAAAATCCCTAGCACAGTTATGTAGGTCAAAAATGTGGTTCCCGAAATTGTTCAAAAACATCTTTAAAACAGCCCAGCCGGTTCACTACACTTGAAGTTGGTACTGCCTTGTGTGTGGAAGCTTGGTTGAAGATCGCTAATATACTGTATAACAATTCACTACCATTACAGTTCTACCTCTCTCGGGCACGGGCAATGCAGTCAATCGTAAGGAATTACTGCGTTTCGTGCCGTAGAAAAAAGTTTCCTATTCAGTCGGAGGGCGTAAGGCTACGTTATACTGCTAGTCGCAGCAGCAGCAGCCAATTCCAACTCATAATATTACATACATTAGAATACGTTTCAAAATTCCGTGTGATAACATTGCAAGATGTGGAGTCTGTACAAAAAAGTCTAGTTAAATTTGTAATGAACAATTTGAACTGGAAGTTTTACAAAAAATATACAACACGTTTGATTTCTCTCCCTCGCAAACTTTGAGGTCTAACACGTGGAAACTGAAATATACCACGTGGAAACTTAAGTAAGTGCTCTCAACAGATAGGGTAAGCGAAGAATCAATCTGCAAATTTTTAATAGGAAGTCGATTTCACGAAATTCTACGCATCGTCAGTCTCAAAAGCTGCAAGCAAATCTAATGGGTAAATGTTGAAACGCTGGAGTAAGAGCATAGGAAACAACAAGACCAAAATCAATTAGTCAAGACACAAGTTGCAGCAATTAAAAACTGTAAAATACGTTGCTCCCCAAAATTGTATACGCTGGCACATCGAAACTAACTGACTGACACCATTGAATGATCAACTCAACCGACCTATTTATGCTTGAAACATGAAGCAACCACCATTATAAATAAAAGCATTGGTAGAATGCGTCACTCCGTTTGCATTCGTTATGATAGCAACCAAACATTAGGGAACACCTTCAGGTTGTGACGGGAATAAACAAATATGCTAGAACACTGGAGGATTGAAAAGGTCAAACCAGGTCAATGAACGTAAAAATAGAAATAATTATTTCACATGGTAAAGGATCACGCTCTGCAGGGACGTCGGAACAGCACTAGGGCAAGGGGGGTAGGGAAAGAGCTGAGGGTAATGCAATACTATAAAAACAACAAAATCGTTAGCAATTATGCTTTTTTTCTGTTTAACATCAATATTGACGCCAAAAATAGTAATAAAGATTATAGAAAACCATTCTGAAGTTCGGGGTGCACCATTGGTTGAAATAAAATTGTTTCAAATCGATCTTGATAAACCACGAAATTTCCTATGATACTTTAATAAAACAACACATCCTTCACCACCCCACCCCCCTTATGAAAAACAAGGGGTAGTGCCACCGACATGCCCCCGCTCTCCGGTGTCCGTGGTGTTCTGTATATTAAACTTGCTCGTCAAGTTGGTGATACCATTTACTGCAGTGGTTCCCAAACTGGGGGTAAATTACCCCTCACGGGTTCTTTGCGATTCCTCGATGAGCAACGCGGAACCAAAATCACAATGTTTGTCGGTATTATGAGTAATCACTGCAAAAGAAATTTTCGACCTGAAAAACGAAAAATTTTTATTGGGGTTGATAACACAGAATCACTACGTTGATTCGGATAACGTTTCGAACAAGTTTGGGAACGACTGACCTACACTATCTTCACAGATATTCAGAGAGTGAAAAGTTGGTTGTTTGACAAAAGTGACTCACAGTGCATGCTTCTTGTACAATAAGTGTGGTTCATTTACCATGCCGCAGCTCTTCGAAAAGTGCCACGATAAAGCTATTTGGTCATTGTCAACTTTGCAATCCTATATGTTCAAATTACCGCGGTGTGATGACCATCTCAAGAAAATTTATTGCTGGTTTGCCCAACATATCGTTCATGGCATACACACGAGTCGCTACATAAACACCACAGTTTGCGCAGTCAAACTTTTGTTCAGTGGGAAAATTTTATTCAATGCAATTTTTCAAAACACACGACACTATGGATTTGTTTTGTTTTCCATATGGCAACCACAAAGTACACAGTGTTTACAAGACCTTGTAAAACCGTCGAATTGCTTTTTTGTGTTGTTTATATGTTAATGCAAGGAGCTTGCGCTTTGTTAGTTTTTGCCCAGTTACGGAAGGTGTTTGTAGTTATTCATTGACTTTGTATTTAAATTTTGTTTCGTTTTTTGTTAGAGTTAGTAAGGGGGAGAGATGTATCTCAAATCTGTGGATCATCTTTATTTTCGCATTTTGGGGGCGTGGTCTTCCTTCCCGATTTGATGCTATTGCGCGGAAACTCATTTCGATGGAAACTTGCACAGGTGGAATCTCATATTCCTCGACAAAACCGGCGGAAAATAGTTGTTGCAGAGCGGTCCGTCATTTCATTTCTAGACACTGATTGTTACAGATCAAGTTATGTAGAAAAAATTACCACAAAATGTTTTTCGTTTTTTTGATTAATTTTCCAGTTTCATCTGGTTTGCTCAAAGCCCGAATATCAGCCCTGAACTCGGATTTGATTTTGACATATTGCTTGGCGGATCGCAAAGTGCTGATGACAACGGTGGATGTTGCTTTAGAAAATATTGGAAGCGCATGCATAATTGCGGAGATTCCCAGTTTGGTAGTTGGCATCGAGCAAGGTTGGTAGTTTGCATGCACGAACTGTTGCTTGCTTTGGTACAAAGAAGGTAAGATCGCGTTGGTCGATTACTGTAATTGTTAACGTAGCGCGAATAGTGGTTTAGAGCAGGGGATGTGCAGAGAAACTTGTGGACCCTGATCCAAAAATGGCTCGTTAGCTGAAATTCTGTCAGAGCAAACATTACAGTTTTTTGAAGGATATTGCCAATCTTCCGTGGGTGGGCAACGAGTTGTCTAGCGCGCAGAGCTTGACCCATGCAGCTGTGGCCCGCAGAACTACATCGTTATGTACGTTTGGCCCGGTAGTGCTACATGGTTGCACACCTTGGTCTTAGAGAATGGCTTAAAACCAAAGGTGGCCAATTAATGGCCCGCGAGCCACATGCGGCCCTCCACAGCGGTTTAGTCCCGCGGAAACGTTCACGAAAACTCGTCAAATCCGAAACTTCCTTCAACTTTTCACCGCAAATATTAGTGCGTAGGCTAACGTTGACGTCAATCAAGACTTGCTTCTATTAACATTAGAAGATACGTCCCTTCAGCAAACGCGGTCTTTTCAAAATGACCCCAGAGCAAATTCATTCCTCCACTGGCTGATACCAATATACATAAAAAGTGTTTAAAACGGTTGGGAATTGTTTTATTACAACAAGAAGCCTGGGGTATGTAAATTTATTTTCCTGACTTCAAGTTTTCAAAGGATTGTTTTAAGGGCCTGGCAGAAAACCCAGAAAAAATAAAATTTATTCCAATGGTGTTAAAGTCGCATCAACGCGCCATTGAATTCATCACATTTGGTGCAAATCTGTATTGCAAAGTACTTTCAAGTTAATTTCAACAGTAACTCAGGTTGATTTCAATAAATCAGGTTAATTTCAGCAATAACTTCTCGACTCGTGTGCGTGCAAAGTCGAATTTAAACACCCACTATCCTTAGAGAAATATTTCAAAACAAAGATGCGAATCAACAAGCGACAAAGTGACAGGTGGTGCCTGAAAACGTTTGATGACAATTGTTCTTCTTCTGGAACAAAAATGTATATATTGATGTAGTGATTTCAATGCATTATTGGCTCTCCGACTTTGCAGAACTTCCATCCTTTCTAAAGCTCAAACTTGATTCAACGCCAAGACTTGACTACGAAATGATTAAGGTTTATCCAAACACGACGGTGGCGAAGGGAAATTATGTTGTTTGGGATCCAACATCAGGAGACAAACTTCCCGATAAAGTTCGTCGTTGCGATTTGCTGATTTTGAACAATCCTTTCATTCAAAGCAAGTGAAGCACAATGTTCAAAAAATGCTTGCATGGTCAAACAGTTTACAGCCATGATTTGAGAAGATGTTTGGGTTTGATTGCTTCCATACAGTTTCTGACCTTTGGTTTTCGACCATCCAATTCAAGTTTTTGAAACAATGTGAAACGTAACATAAACAATATTGCATTGGAAAGTGGTTAACAAAGAGGAAGTCGTCACCAAAAGAGTAACCAGTTACCAAACGAGCCTCGCTGTATTTCAAAAAAGCTTCTGTAGCTCAAGCAGCAGAACAGAATAGAATGTGTTTTGATCGCGACACATATTGTAGCAAAGCAGAAGAGTGAAATGTTTTTTCTTTTTCATTTTTTAGCAGGTTTTCGCAAAGCATCTCGGACAATCAAAAACTGCTGCCAGTGTATTGCAACAAACAATGGATTTTTATTACTTCACCAACGCACACGTCAAACTGCTTTTCACGATATCTTTGACACTATTTGTAAAAAGGTTGACCCTCGATATTTGGAGCAGCAAGTGTCGAACGAGCGGGTGATTTATTGTAATTTGTTTGGCAGTTTTGTTACTGCCCATGTAAAAGCATGTTTGAACAGCTGATTTCTTTCTACTCTGAGCCTAATAAATTCATCCCTATATTTAAGCATACGAATTTCATTCTCGTTGTCGGAGTTTTCTGCTATTTACCTTTCATAATGCATGCTCTACTTTCTTATCCACAATGTGAACGTTGTTGATTGCTGATATCTGCTGTATTACGCATAGTTTGGTGGGATAATAATGCTTCACGTTTCCACTTTAGCGGCTACGTATGTGCCCGATATCTTGGAATAAGGCTAAGCTCACTTTGCGTACCTCACACATCAGAATTTGTAAGATGTATATGGAGATACACCAAAACTAAGCCATAACGCGTAAATCTAAAAGTGACCGACGTTCAAAAGTTACTTTAGGTGAAACTCAAAATGTTTGTGAAAATTGAATAAGGCTGAAGTTTACTTTTGTAACTGCTTTAGTCAGAAGTTTTTAGATTGATAGTGCAGTACAACTTGCGCCATTTCCATCAGTATTGTTCATAACATCATACACTTTCAATAGAACGACGAATAGGTGAAATAGGCCGTGATTTAACAAACTTTGATTAAATTATATTTTGTTTTTATGATATTAAAACATTCCTGATATTGGTTTCTAGGTTATGAACCTGTTGATTCAACTTGGAATGGATGTCGTGGTGCACAAAGAGAGCAATTCAATGGGAAGCAGCCTGTTTCTTTGTCGTCACAAACAGCAGATACAAGCTTGTGCCAGGGATATTATTGAAATCTGTAGTAGTGATTTGAGTTGGGTGGAGGTTTTGAAGGTACGATTGTTAACCACCATGCCAGTTCAAAGTATTTAAAAAATGAAAAAACAAACATATGTTTCAAAAAATTCACAATTCATTCCAGAAACGCATGGACTCATCTGCCAAGGAGATCTGGTTGAAAGATGAGCAAAACAGTGGCATTGTTGGTATGTTGAACTGTCTGCGGAAAGAGCCTAGCGGGGAAAAGTTCAGGTAAAGCCCAGTTGGTATTTAGTTTTCCAGAAGGTGTCATCCGTTCGAGGGCTTAATGATGCGGAACATGCGAAACGCGACTATAGTGTTTTATGCTTTTGGCTTGATCTTTTTTATCTTTGTAATCTGTGCAACTGTAGAAACATGGCGATACTCTTCCTGGTGAATGAAAAGGATTAGCTTGTCTAATATTAGTCTTAAGTAAGTGATATCTCGAACTTCAGTCCTGTTTGGCCTGTTTGCTCACTTCATTTTGGTGACGTCACTGGATAATTTTACTTTGCTTTGATAAAGTGAAGAATGTTACTGTGTACTTTGCAAGGAAAGTTTCTGGGTACCTTGCTGCATATTCGTCTGAAAATAAGGCTAGCTTATGGCACCAGTAGTAAAACCGAAGAAAGCCTGTGTGCGAAAGCTGAAAGCTTGTGGCGACAATGGACGCATCGTAACCACCTGCGTGGCGTGTGGTTTGCGGGCGCTCTGCACCTCCGTGTACTCTCTCCGCGGTCCATACAATTCCCACTTTTGACACTGGTGGATTTCAGATGCACAAATACATCGGAAACTGGGCAGTTTGGCGAAGTTGGGTGCAGTGGCAAAATTTAATCAAGAATAAGGCAAGATTAAAGGGAGTGCAACGCTAATATAATGAAGCATTCTGTCATTTTATACGGCATATAAATGCAACAAATCATTTGAATTTTCCACTTGTTTAATTGACTCTACAAATTTTCGTGAATAGCCGAAATGATTTTCACTGAATAGTGATAGATTGAAATGATGTCCTGTAGTAAACGTACAAACCATCAGTGGTGATCAGCAAGGCAAATTTTTCAGATGTATTTTGAACTCCAGTCTGGCAGCAGAACGCTCTTTGCCAACAGATTTAAATGATATCACTCAACGCAGTCTTGCTGTGAACGTGTTCCGCGACGGTGTGTGGGGAACCTTTCGTCATGTTGAGATGGCCAAGTCACGAAAGGTTAGATTTCAAATATGCTCTATTAACATTAGATTCAACAAGTAAATAACATTATTTTTCATTTAATACATTGGAGGTGGTTAGTTTAACGTGCATAAGACAAACATCACTTATAATCTAATGTCGTATAGTATTTCGCTCAGTGTAGTGGTCTAAAATTTGACAGATCACATCTACAAGGGCTTTTGTTGATACTGTTACAAACGGTGACTTGAGCAGCCTTGCGTGGATAATGAGCGATGGATGTCAGAGTGAAGAAACCACAATTGAAGTTGCTTATTCAGCAATAAACTTTCGAGATGTAATGGTGGCGTCTGGTAAGCTCCGGAAAGATGACATCTATGGTAAGAAAGCGTTTTAAAATATGTGCCTTTCTGTTTATCTCAGCTGTGCGTTTTTGCTTTTTTCTAGCTAGAATATTAGTATCAGAATTTCCTTTCACCTGTGTGTTTTTCATAATGCAAAATGTTGTGAAAGATGCAGTTACGTTTATACGTAAAAAGTGAACACACTTTTTGACATGCTTGTCAGGTGAATAATAGTGTTCATCATCAGAATCTGAATTATGTTTTCCAATAAGAATGTAGTGTTTGAGCATATAAACTATTCAAGGAACCGATCAAACAAAACTGTAGCAGAAGTCAAGTATGCAGGTTATATATGATGGCTTCTCAACCAAGCGTCTACAATCCAAAATATCTGAAACTGTTCTAACACGGAAATTCCTTGCTGCTCATCACATTCGTTCACGTGCTGTAAATTACCGTTTGAGTTTATCAATCATGATACGACCATAATCGGAGGTGTGAGTGAAGCCATATATTTAGGTTTCTGTTACCTACTGCTCAAAGAAAGTTGAATGCGCGTAAGATGTTGCACAGGGTTATTGTCGATATCCGGGTTGTTTTCCGATAGTCGAGTTTCACGAATTATTTCGGCTTGTGCCAATGCAAATTTCTACAATTAATATCAAAACCACAAACAGTTATTACATGCGCAAACTAATGCAACTGAACGGTAATAAAACAGACTTTTGTTTATCCTACAACAGATGACAAAATTTCGTAAAAACTTACCCCGCAGAGAATACAAAAGCCTGCGCTGTGCTAGATGCGACAGATGATGCTCGAGAAGGCAGTGTTTCCATGGTTGCATAGAAATGTTGCGCAAATCATCAGCGAGGCGTAACCAGCCAAGACGATCTGGCTCCAACCAGGACAGTGGATGTGGAGCTGTAAGCGCAAAAATGGTGGAGCCGACGTCGATGCCTGATCTTGAAAGTTTAGTTCCGGTTCCATACGTGCTGATTTCCACCAACACACCTCAGTATTGGTAGACTTTTCTCAACACTGCAAATATTAAAATTTGATTTGCAGGGCCACTGAATATGATTTATAGGCGAAAGTAAGCCTAGCTGAAGCCATCTTCCTTCAAAACGTGTAATGGTTAAGACCGAGTCAGAGGAACAGCGTACGAATCTTGCGGTTTTTGTTTGCAATGTATAATAGATGTCATCGCTTAGGTTTTCATGAATTTTCCCACTAATTCGAGCAGATAGTTGGAAAAACACAGCCCTAGTTGTAAAAATGGGGTTGCACCAGCACCGTCTTGCTACTACACAGCCCGTCATTTGCCGGAATTACACGACGACAGGGAACAGTGATTAATTGCATTTATTTTAATGTAATAAAGGGGTTGCTTACAGAGAAAAGCGCAGACTTTTCTCGTTGCGCATTTGTCTTTCTGTAAATATAAGCTGTTGTCTGATAAAAAATCCAGTGCGTTCCTTCACTGTGTCAGCCGATGTAGCAAAGCTTCTCAAAGCCGGTAACCTGAAGAAAACAATACGTAATGGTCAGCACAACACGTTGTAAATTGTTCACGGTTATTGCTGAAAATGAAGCTATGTAGCGATGAAAGTAGGATGCACAATGATGAAATCTTGGAGCTTTCAAAACTATAAATATCGACTCTTTTTTAATCATACCAGCCTATTGTCAGTCTATAACAATGTACCCTCAACAGTGCGCAACTGCCCAAATGCGCAGTTGCCACCACCAGACCATTTGACCAGTAAAATTTCATTCTCGCACACTTGCACCATTCCTCATTTAATATCGTGTGCATATCGGATAGCCCTTTCATCACTTATTAATTGTGTGTCCATATGTTTGCGCAATTGCATGCGCACTCAAACGAACATTTCCTCAGTGTAAAATTTTCTTAGAGGGCACACGGTTTTGTGCCCTTCAACAATACGCAGCTACAGCCAAGTAAAGTGTTCATGTGATGGATGTCTAACATCATGCCATGTTCGTTACTTGCGACGAGACAACACTCCACACATGCGCTGCAGTCTCCAATAGACTTTGTCAACAACTTTACATGGAATTTCTCACTTTTCACAGCGCAGATACTGTACATATCACTTACGTCGTTGAGAGATGACAAAAGGAAAGCATAAATCCTGTCCTGTGTCATTCGAAGCTGTTTCAAAATATTATATTCAGTTGTTTCAAAAAGTCTTTTTCTCTTGGATTTAGATGATGCAAGCAACTATTCCACTTTGCTGGGAGTGGAGTGTAGCGGGTACGGCGTCAATGGACATCGCGTGATGGGTATCTTGCCTGCTGAAGGTCTATCTACTCACGTTTCCGCTAAATCTGAGTTCATTTGGAATGTTCCAGAAAATTGGTTAGAATTTATCGTACGTTTGCTGTTTTGAATGTTGTGTACAACCAATTGTGCCGTCTTGCGTCAAAACAATATTTAATAAGCCACCAGTTTTTTCAAAAACAGACTACTCTGATAATTCCCACCCGGACGCGGTGACGAAATGTCAATGCGACGCTGCTCCAGGAACCATCTTTTCGTACAGTTCAGAACTTCTTTATATTCATGAGTAGAATCTACTGTACAAGGACAAAACTCCAGGACAATATTAAAACACATCAACCTGACACCTTCTTGTTGAAATGTGACGAATAATATTAATTAAGGACAGATACACGCATTCACACAAATTGTGGAATACTCAAATACCATTGATGATGTCGGAAACAGTAGTCACACAGTTATGCTAGTATGCTACACAAAAAATCGCTTGTCATTAAATCATTTATGCGACCTATTGGGCTACACACAGGAAACGTGTGTAAAAATGCACATCTTCAAGTCAGGTTCATATGTTAAAGTGCAACGGGAACACGTTCCCGTTGCACTGCACTGCTGGCTGTATTGTAAATAAATACTTTCCTTTACGAAGGGGCACGAATGAAGCTTTTACTGAAATTACGAATAATTGGAAGTGATTTTTCGGCCACAAGCACGGTCAACCATAATCATCTATATGTGCGAATGATCCCAGGTCGGGCTAGAAACAAAACAGGGAGCACTCTGTGGTTTTTTTACTTAAGACCTTCACATGAAAAATTAGCGAATATTTTTGGCACGTTGAATTCCAGCAATAGGAAAATCCATAAGAAATGTGTTTTTTTTAACATAATGCACATGCGGCACACACTAAATGGTCGGAATAAATTAATTTACATTTTCCTTATTTGTTTCAGATGTTTGCAATCATTGTATTTTCTCATGATGCTATTTGCTATTCGTGCATTTGTTTTTACAGGACCATGGCTGAGGCTGCAACTGTGCCAGTAGCATATGCTACAGCATATTATGCGCTGGTTGTGAAAGGAAATCTACGCCGTGGCGAGTCCGTCTTGATCCACAAAGGCGCTGAGGACGTCAGACAAGCAGCAGTAGCTGTTGCTCTCAGCCTGGAGTGCCTTGTTTTCACAACGATCTCGCACAGCGGCGAAATCGAATCTCTGACTCAGAAATTTCCGACGTTGACTGAGAACTGCTTTCTTAGCCTGAGCAATAAGAATCTGGCAGGCCACACCTTTGCTGGCAAAATTGGTGAGCGGTGCTTGAATTGATACCACTGCACGAAAGAGATTCAACACAAGCAACGTCTGGAATGTTCACAGGTTGCTAGATAGGATATTTGATACAAAATTTAATACAAAATCATTCGGGCGAAAACGAATGCCGTAAGTCATGATGTCCAGCACTAGAAGTCTTGCGCTTTTATACAACAAATAGAAAAAGTAGTAGCAGATAAGATATGCAGCTTGAAAAAAAACAAATGATTTGATGCGATTTTTATTTTCCTGAGATCTTAATGGAATACGTTTTACCTGGAGCAAAGCTTACAGCTGTTGGTCTAGTCTCCTCAGCTTACAGTCATGAACTTTGAATGTCATGAAGTTTAACTTCAAGCGTATTTTTCCGTGTTCCGTTACCATGTCACTTAAAAATGAATTTAATCAAATTAGTTGCACACATTATTATTCAGCTCATCACTTGTTAAAAACATTTTATCGCAATTTAGTGCTATTGTGAATGAAATTCCCGTAAAGGTAAACGATGTATAAAAATCATAGCAAACATTAGCATGAATATCTGAAAGCACACTTTTTTTCAAAAATAATTTGTGGACGATGAATGAAGGCTACCATTAACTAATACGCCGAAAACGCACGACTCTAAAACTTTCAAAAGTCGTTTTCATACAAAAATTGGAAATTTGCTGTCATTACATTTCGAGCGTTTTGTTCAACTAAACACCATTTCTCCATTTAAAAAAAAACTAAGTTGAGAAACGAGGTTTTGCCCTTTCATCACCAAGTGTCCCGTTTTCTTTATGCAGTGTATATTGTGGGTACCCAACAATTTAAATAGTTATTGAGATATATCGATATATTGTGAGTGTTCTGTAGTAAGACCATTGGGAAACACTGAAAACATTTGCTAAAGCAGTTGTTCCATTATTGCAATAGTTCCAATGCCAAACATTCGCGTCCCAAAATAGTCAGTCTGTCACTTTAAAGGAAAACCGTGGCACAGTAGGTTCAATATTGTTGTAATACAATTCTGATATTTTGCAACTTTTTATTACTGAATATTGGGCTTGCAGTTACAGCCAGGAAGGTATAATTGTCGATGACGGTATTTTATAAATTTGTTGTTGTAACGTTCTTTAGACCTCAACTGAAGTATAATGATATGAATGCATCTATTCTGAAAAGTATCTCCACAAACATTCCAGGTTTTGATGTGATAATAAACACATCTGATGAAGAAATCCTACCAGTAAATTTTAAATCCTCGAGGAAGAATGGAAGGTATGTGGAAATTTCCAAACAAGGCCTGGTGCTCGGTTCCTCAAAAAGTAAGACCTACTTTTTTATATTTGCTAAACCACCTAATTCAACATTCTGACGATTTTCGTACAAATGTTAATAAAACATGTTGCATTCAGTTTTATCATATCTTATATAAAAACAACGAAAAAACGCAGTGCTGCTGCTGACAATTCAATGTTTATTTTTTCAATAAAACTGGTGTGACAATTTGCATTAGAAGAATAAGCTTCAACCGAAAGGCCAAAGTACTGAATCCCTGAATGTGGATTTATTTTAGAATGTGTTTAATTCGTTGAGAAACCACATTTGTCGCCACTGTGGAGTGTTGCATTTTGCGGCGGAATGAATGCAAGTGATAGAAAGGTGTTGTGTGATTTTTACGCAATTTTCTAAAAAAACAACAGATTAAAAATAACTAACAACTCAAACAGTGCGTATTTTCTGAAAACAGAGGTATCAGTTTTCTCTCACGTAAATTCCTATCAAAAAATATCGCTGGAAGCTCTTCTTGAAAATGATGAAGACTGGAAAACCGTGCTTCAACTATTGAGGAATGGAATTGCCAGAGGCGTTGTTAAGCCTTTGGAATCCTTTGTCTTTGAGCGGTAAGTTCACATCACGTTTTTGGAAATTACTTTACCGATAAGAACAATATATTTGTGGAGAATAGATATTTGTCTTTGAATTTCAAAAAACGTGACGATTTTCAAGAAGTTGCTGGCCAGACTTTGTAAATTGTAAAATATTTAAACTTTGGTGCCACTGAAAGTGATTTAATTTTGCTTTTCCCAATTGCGTTTGTGTAAGTGTCCATGATAGACCCCATTTTTGCTAAGCTTTCACTCCTTATTTCTTGTCAAAGCATAGGAAAACATTTACAATCTTTTCAATCAAAACAGCAAATAACTTCACACCCACCCCACGTTCCTTTTTTCCCACAACGTGTAATCATTTTCAAGCGGAAACCAAAATGGTGATGTCATTTACGAACAAACCTTTGTGGCGATGTCATTTACTAACCGAATGATGTTATGGTTTTTTTCTTAGTTATTTCTCATCACTGATGGCTCGTAGTATTTGAAACTAAGTTTAGGTTTTTGAGAAAGCAAGGTATGGACGTTCTGGGGTTTGAAGTTTGCTTTTAGATATTGTTACTACGTGGCTATTCCAACCGGTCAAACAACATTTCAACATATTGCAATACCACCTGCATGAATTTGATGATTTATGCTGTCATATAGACTATTTTCACTGAGGGGCGGATTAAAGGGGGGCAACGGGTGTAATTGCCCCAGGCCCCCAGCTGCAAGGGAGTCCCCCGTGATGAATTTTTTTTATTTCAAAAAAATACTCGTTTGAAAAATTTCGTGATTCAGAAGTGATACAAGAATACAACTATGTATTATCTTCCCATGTTGCATTAAGTATCAGGAGCCCCCGACAGCAACTGATTTCTCTACAAGTTTGACTGTGTGCCGGTTTTAGCAATCGCTACTAGTAGCTTATAAGTATTTTAAGTTTTGTTTAATGCAAATAAATTTGATTTAGCTGGTAACGTTTTCATAATATTCGTTCTTTTGGTATGGATATGGCTTTACTTGTGCATCAAGCCTTTTGCACAAATGTCACGAAAACGTTACAATTTGCGTGCTAAAGCTAGTGGTTGCTGAAGGCTATTCAGTATCAATGTATCAATCAGTGTTGCCACTGGAGTTATTCTCGTTAACATCAGATTGTTGCCTTGAGATAACATCAAGTGTTACGCTACAGTTTCATGTAAGCTAAATATTACCATCACATAACACAGCGCGATTACCATCGTTGAATCCGAAACAGAGCGAAATACCGCCATCAAATGGAGAAGTCAATTACAATTCACGTAAAATGTTAGTATCAACGCAACTAAGAGAGCTTCGTTAGTTTGAAATGATAACCAAACACACGTTAGGTTGAGAGATTGATATAAAAGAACTTAAACTTAACTTTCGTCCAAAAATTAAAAGAGAATGTGGAAAACAAACAAACACTCAGTCAACACAAGAATTGTCATCAAAACATCATACATCAGAAATTTATCTGCGAACATCACATCTGATGTCATGTTAAAATATCAGAAGTGGCAACACTGGTATCAATGATACTCAACTTCTGGTGTAGTCTCGAAGCAGCCGCATCTTTGTTTCGTCAGAAAGGGTAACGTGCGGTGGAAACGCATTTTTCTTCCGATGGTTACTATCGTTGTGTTACATCATAAACACATGAAGCTATTGAAGCCATTTACACCACATGTTATTGCGTGGGCCATCAGAGGTTTTGATCAGTCGATTCGTAGAACGAAAGAGCAGAAAACGAGATTGCAGTGTTTAGCTTGAACGATGCCGAAATCTGTAATGCCATCAGGAGTTATGAAAAGCACAAAGCTTCTAAGAAGAAAAAACGCAAGGATCTGGTAGTGTTAGCTAAAACGTCGCGACTGAATCGCTTTTTCCAGGAACACTTTCAAGCAGCTATTGTTAAAGCAGTGGCGTTAACCAGAGCACCTGAAAACGAAGGTGAAAATCAAGATATTAGCGTGGAAACAACTTTCACACTTAGCCTGGCTGGCTATATTGACATGTTCTTTTTCCAGTGTCTTGTTTGTAATCTCTGGTTTCTGCTTATTGGTCTGGTGAATGTTGTTTCTTGCCGAGTGACTCTCTAGGTAGGCCAACGGTGCACAACCTGCGGCCTTACGGCCGCAGACTGCCTTCGATATTAAAATTTGCGGCCGTCCACATGTAATTTAAAATATAAGGTATGGCGGCCGTGCTGGCGTATATTGAAGCAAAATAATCGCAAGGCAAGAAAATCAGTGGATACAATGCGTAACAATCTAGATGGTGATGTTACAAAGAGTTATAGAATGAACACGTAATTTATGTTTGAATGTGTTCTGTGTTGGTTGGCACTTGGCAATTTCTCATAAATATAACTCAACTCATTAGTGCCCGTGCTTCATAAAAATAAAAGTAACGCGGCCGGCAAAAGCAAAAGGTTGTACATCCCTACTCTGGGCTGTGAAATATTTTTTCTTAGTGAAAATACACTCTAAGTCTAGTATTTACATCACAACTTCTCTTCTCGCAGTTAACTGTATGTGCATTTTAGTAATAATATTCTCCAAATCCGGAAAAAACAAATGGGTACCTTGCGAATCAGCGAAAGCATAACTTTTACAGACGATCACGTCATGAATTACGTCCTAGGGACCCTCCAGTAAAATTAGTCCCTGGCCCCCTACTCTTTAATCCGGCTCTGCTTTCACTCTCAGAGCGTTTCAAAAAATGCGTTTGAAATGTTTTAGGACGGAGTTAGAGTCAGCATTTCGCTATTTCAAGAAAGAGGAACGATTCGAAAAAGTTCTCATCAAAGTAAAATCGGAAAGGGAAGATTTTTCAGTGGTGATGAGGTAAGAAATCATTTGTTTTCTGTTGCGTTTCAAGCAAACAAAATTGTGAAGCGATCCATGTACATCTGTTTACGTTTCGTCGGTGACTTCGAACTCGGGTGAACCATTGTGGCTGCACAAACTGCACCAATGAGGTTGAACTGGAAATGATTTGTTTGAAAAACTTTGCTCGTAAAGGTTAATTAGTTTCGTAATCAGTGGAATACATTATTTCAGAACCTTCTGCGATCCTAATCTAACTTACATTGTAACTGGAGGACTAGGCGGATTCGGGTTGGAGCTTTGTGAATGGCTGATAGCTCGCGGGGCTTCAAACATAACCATCACGAGCCGATCAGGTTTGTTGAACAGTTGCATGCCACTACTTTGTTTTGCGTTACGATTTGGCTTCAGAAAATGAAGTATTTTTTCAAACTGTGTCTATTACAGATGCTCAGAAAAAAAATTGTCGACTTATAAGCAAGTAATTCAAATGCCTCTTTTATTTTGAATAAAAACAATAGATCACAAAACCCAAAACAATTTTGTTGCAAATCGAACTTGGCAGAAAAAGTTATTTGAAACATGCTCAGAATTTTGAGATGTTGAAGTTAGGAGTTTCATTTCAAACAAAGAATAAGGAAAGCAGCATAGTTCATCAGTTAATTTATTTTATACGAAAGATGATGTTGAAAAAGTGCATTATGAAGGTTGGGTATAACGTATCATGTTAGTTACTAATTCACTGATAACATAAATGTTTTGCTTGTTGTGTTATTAACATAAAAACTTTCTGTGCGGATTGGCGCGCATATGTGTCACATGAGAATTTGCGCTTGGTGCGGTTTGACTCATATAAGTGTAATCTAAATCACAACGCAATAACTTTTTTCGTATCAGTTCTTTTGCAACGAAAATTTCCACACATGGTCTTCGTACCGAGACACTTTCATCCCGAAAATGTAATATGAGCAAGCATTTTTGAGTTATGCACATTTTGCATACGGCCACATTGCTAGGCCTAGGATAAAAAGCTACTTCAAAAGCATTAAGGTGCTAACAGTTGTTGCATAAAGCACGATAACTTTCTTCATACCCATTTATTTGCAATGAAAAATTACACAAGTGTTAACCATACCTACCCCCATTTTTCCTGAAAAGTCCATAAACAATTAGCAAGAACTTTTTCAGTTATACAGTTTGGCATGCAGAAAAATTTGCTAGGCCTAGCTTACTCATTTTCCAAAACACTTAGGTTTAGCGGTTGTTGGGTGTAACAGGATAACATTTTTCGTACTTGTTTTTTTTGCAACGAAAACGTACAAGAATGTTCTTCACATCAATGCGCATCAGCCCTGAAAAGCTGATGGTAATCGAGCGAGAATTTTCGGGTTACGTAGTTTCGGATTGAAACCATTCAAGCGCGTTGTTTGCAAAACTTTATCATATATGGCAGGGTTGAGACGTTGCTGCGTAAAGCACCATGACGTTATTAAAAGTAGTTTTCTTGCAAAAAAATTGTACAAGAATGTTCTGCCTGTTCTAATGCATCTTTCCGGAAAACTTGTGGTCAATCTAGCATAAACTCTCCAAATTATTTATTTTTTAATCGAGCAACCGGACTCCTGTTCACAGAGCATCAGAGGAATTTTTGCTGTACGTGGCGAATCACCCGATCTCTAAACGAGGAAGTTGATGCGTAAAACACTATAACGTTTTCAACACTACCGTAGGTTTTTTGGGATCCAAAATTTACAGCAATCTTCGTCTGATTTTTATGCATCATTCCTGAAAATTTGAGGTCAATCGAGCGAGAGCCTTTAGAGCAGCGATTCTTAACCTTTTCGGTCTAGTTTCCCAGTAAGGCCAATCAACAAGTTCGAATTTCCCTCCTGATATTTTTAGTGACGATGTTTTACGGAACGCTATTTAACCAATACTCATAGTAGCTATTAGCTCGGTGGTATATAGGTTTCGCATAATAGATATAACAATTAAAAGGATCTACTCATGGGTTTCACTCGTGGATTTCACTTATTTACATCACGTCAATCAAACGGAAAAGTAAAGTGCTCGTTTTTAATTTTTAATGCGATTTTTGCGATTGCTTTCACTTCACCAACATCTCGATACAAAGATTAATGGTAAAAATTTTGATTGTGTTATTAGAAGTGGAAACTTGTTTCAACGTGTTGCAAGCTCTGTCGTTCAAAACTATTTTAGCACAGTTCCGGAGGCATGGTTGCACTAGCTCTGCAACGTCTCATGACTTTTTTGCTTTAGCGATACGAAGTGCAACCACATAGGATGACTCAACGGACAAATTTACTTGTTGAATTGCACGTCCTGCATCCAGTCTGACACGTTTGAGACAACCTTCCTTGGACTGACTGTAAAGTAGCCTGCTCAATCGATTTTTCTAGGTTGCTCCTTGTGAGCGTTGTTCAACTGCTGCTTGAGTTGGAATGATTTCAAAGAGTTGTTAGCCAGTGTTTTCATGTGCAACATATCCTTGCGGAATATATTCTCCATCTTTCTGGAGGCAAGCAACGCCATATCTGAATTAGTATCCCTTGGATTTTCGCTTATTAGCCTTCGCAACCGACATTTTTGCACTACACTAGATGTTCGAAAAATAATGATTCGATAACCCTTTCGGTCCCGCGTGCGCCACTTTTCTTGCAGAGCTTTGCAATCCTATAACTCGCCAGGCGATTGAGCTAGAGAGCTGTTCAAACCCTCGACGGATTCAGCAAGTCTTTTAGTCAAAATCGAAACAAAAATTTTTCGTTTTGGGTTTGAGCTTTTCTAGGGGGAACGTCACAAGTAGTGGTGTTTTTGGGTTGTTTTGGCCATCTTTGCTTGGCCCTGGGCGCCGCCATATGGGCCATTTTTAAGACTCAAAGTTCAGTTGAAAACTAGGTCAAAATCCGCGTCTATAGAGCCTTTGATTGACTTTCTAGCATATCGGGAGCGAAAATTATGACTCATAGACCAAAAATTGACGAAAATTTTCCTCCCTCAAAAGTCACTTTTGGGGGCATTCCACCGCAGGCAATAACTCGCGGTCAGATTGAGCTGAGGTCTGTTCAAACCCTCTAAAGTCTCGTGAAGGTATGTAGTTTGCAATAAAAAAAAGTTTCAGTTTAGGATGTCTGTTTTTTTTTAATGCTTGTATAATGATAGGATGTTTATGTTATCTTTTGCTGACGTAAGCATTTTTGCCCGATCTCCCATTAAGACCCGCAGGAGCCATTTAAATGACACAAAAATTTTTTTGAGTTTAGCTGTTTTTTGGTTACTATTCGGGATTTTGAAGGGTCCGAATGGGTTTTTAGCGTTCCTGGTTCCAGGATTAGAGCCAAAAAAACTTAAAATTAATTTGGGAAATCCCCAAAAGTATTGAGAAAAGCCCCTTACCAATTAGCAGTTTTTTGGCCTAACTTTTGAACCAGAAACGCTAGAAACTCAGTCAAGGGCTCTAAAAACGCGTATTCTGCCCTAGAATCCAAAAATACTGCGAGCCAATTTTGGCGCGTGGGATCGGATGAAGACGTCATATAATTAACGAAAAAATATGCCCCTGTCATGATCCCATTGGGATCATGACAGCCAGTGGGATCATTTTGTACTAAACTACACAACGCTGCTAGTCATTACGGGGTTTGAACAGTTCTCTAGCTCAATCTGCTGCCGAGTTATGGCTGGCCAAAATTTGCCCTGAAAGGGCAAAGTATGCCTTTTCTGACAAGTTTTGAATTAGGCCAGAAACTGGGTTTTTGACCCATAATTTTGGCTACAGATATGCTAGCAAGTCAATCCAGGGCTGTATAGACGCGGATTTTCGCCTAGTTTTCATTTTCGCCTAGCCAAAGGTGGCCAAAATTTCCAAAACATGCCCTCTTTGTGATGTCACCTCCAGAAATCCCCCACCAAAAACGAAAAACGTTTTTTTTCGATTTTGATTGCAAGACTTGTTGAATACGTGGATGGTTTGGATAGCTCTCTAGCTTAATCGCCTGGCGAGTTACAGAATTGCAAACCTCTGCAAGATTTGGGGCTTTTGCGGGACTGAAAGGGTGTTAAGAAGCAGGTTGTCATGTTTCACCGCAGAAAAATTTAATCTGACTTGTTACAACATAACAACACATCATCTGCAGCAAAGTATAATTTCAATTCAACCTTGCTGATAAATTGAAGTCAGCTTTTACACATATCATTCGTACTTACGCTACGCAGTACGCTTAACCTAACTACCTACCTATAGCAACCGTGGCTTCCTTTAAACAACAACGGTCGTTATTCGATTGTGACTTTTGAACATTGTTGAACGCTAAAAACGCAATAATTGCAAAAAAATGCACTAGTTGACAAGTAGATGTTTCTTTAAAAAAAAGTTTGTGACTTAATATTCAGATTTCCTTCCTTAGATATTGGAGTAAAACAATTTCTCACTGCACCAAATCAGAAAGAATTTCCCACTGCATGGATGAAATTTCCCACTAGTGGGAAATTTCCCACCGGTTAAGAACCCCTGCTTTAGAGTTTCGAAGTTTTGCATTGGAACGACTCAAGCGCGAAGGTTACAAAACTTATCCCATCTGGTAGGGTTGAGCAGTTGTTGCGTCAAGCGTCATAACGTTGTTGATGCGGGTTCGTTTGCAACGAAATTTTACAAGAATGTTCTGCTTGTTCCAATGCATCAATCCTGCAATTTGATATCAATCCAGCAACAACTCTCCGAGGACCTCGGACTGAGATACAGTATGTAGTTTCGAATCGAGCAACCGGAATCGTGTTCATCGCACATCCGACAGTTGTTGCTGCGCGCGGTTGGCAAGGCGCTTATTCAAAAATTGAATGGAGTAAGTTGTTACGTAAAACGCAATAACGCCTCGCGTGATTTGTAGTATCGAAACAATTGCTACCCGAATGTCCATCTTGGGCAAATGCATCTTATCAGAAACTCTGAGGTCAATCGAGCAAGAAATTGTCATTGTACTTTTGAATGAAGCTATTGGGTAAAAACAACCGCACCTGCCAACAATTGCGGGGAACCCATGCCGCACCGAAATTACCCTTTAACTCCGACATTTTGGCGCAAGGACTTTTCATGGATTTTCCCAACACTTTCAACCATAACTCGCCAGCCGATTGGGCTAGAGAGTTGTGAAAAGCCTTCTAAAATGCGGTTAGTTTAGTACCTTTGATAAAAAAAATAATTTGGAGGTTTTGGATTTGAGGTTGTTTGGGGGGTGACATAATAAGTTGGAGGATAGGTTTAGCCTTGTTTGGCCAGGTAATCTAAACCTGGGCTCCAACCTCCTAGGGGTAATTCCTTTTAATATTGAAACTAGGCTAAAATCCGCATCTTTGAGCCCTTGATTTCTTCTAGCGTTTGTGATTAGGAAATTTTGGCCTTATAAGAACACACAAAAAATATGATCCCCTAGGGAATTCAATTAAATAGAGCCGGTCTACGATATATTCGTACTTGGATTTCGGCCTAAAAAACAGCAGTTTTCGGTTGCCTTACCAACGCCCTTGCTCCTCCGCCGACTGCGCTAGAGAGCTGTTCAAGAGCTCAAACGGATCTGCCAGTCTAGTAGATTGCACTAGAAAAAAAAAATTTTGGTTGGGGGGTGCGAATTTTTTGTGACTGACGTCATAAGTGAAGTAGTTTTAGGGTCATTTTGGCTCATGTTGCCTGGCCTAGGGCCCAACTGCTACGCCAAAGTGTTTCGCTGAAGTTTTCATTGGAAACTAGGCTCGAGTCCGAGTGTTTTGAGCATTTCATCGACTTTCTCGCGTTTCTGGTTCAAAAGTTATGATCTAAAATAAACAAATTAATTAATTATCTATTTAGCTAATTAGTCAGATATTTTTACTAACTTACATCACAACTTTTGAACCCGAAACCTCAGCAGGTCATCCAAAGTATCAAAAGACTCGGATTGTAGCCTAGGTTCCAGTAAAAACTTCAGCGAAATACTACCACCTAACGGTTGGCGCCCAGGGCCAGACAAAGTGGTCCAAGGTGGCCTAAAAGTCCTCCACTTATGACGTCACTCACAAAAAACCCGCACCCCCCAACCAAAAATTTTTTTTTCGAGTGCAATCTACTAGACGGGCCGATCCATTTGAGCCGTTGAACAGCTCTCTAGCGCAATCGGCGGAGGAGCTACGGCGTTGGTAAGGCAACCGAAAACTGCTGTTTTTTTGCGAAAATCGCTGAATCCTAGCTGACGCCAAGGAATTAATTAAAGATTTTTTTGTCAAAACTTTTCAACCACAAACGTAAGAAACCCAATCAAGGGCTCAAAGCATGCGGCTTTCACCCTAGTTCCATTACAAAAAAACAACAAAGAATTACCCCTGCGGGGGTGGAAGCCTTGGGTCAAATAAACTTGGCCAAACAAGCCTAAACCTATCCTCCCACTTGTGATGTCACCCCCCAAACAACCTCAAATTCAAAACCTCTAATTTTTTTAAAATAACTGGATACAAATACGCGTATGCAGGAATGCAAATGTTAGAAACACAAACTTATTGACAAAACTTACGATAAGTAATTTCAGTTAAGATCGACTTTGCTTTTAACATCTTTTCAGATAATCAACGTTTTTTTCAAAAAACGCAGTTGAACACGGCATTTACAATAGGTGTTGTCGTTGGATGGAAAGCCCTTAATATCGTTGCTAGCGCAAGCGTTGTATAAATATGAACTCTGTGTTTTGGCAGTATACACAAAACAATTTAAATATCTTCATCACCTTAAGAATAATTTTACCCTTTTGCAACGCCTACTAACAGTACACATGCGTATAGAAAGTGAATTAAAAGCATTACCACCCAATAACACACCCTAATAGAGATTTTCGCCTAAATTATTTACTTCTGTTAAAAATTTTCATACAATCTGTGACATCAATTTCAGCTTATAAAAGTTTATGATTCCTCACAATCCTTAAAGGTCATAAGGAACGAAAAATAAACGTCCTTGAAATTAAACTTCTTCAAAGTATGTGGAAAACCATAATAATTAATATTTTATTCAACGTTTCAGTTAAGTCATAAGTAGAACAACAAAAATCATTAAAGTCAAAAAATTTCTGCCTTTTTTTAAAACTTATAAAACGTCCGCAAACTAAATTTCACGCTCAGATCATGAGGGAATCCCACGTTACTAGCTAAAAAAAGTAAAAATTTGATATTAGATCAAAATTTATTATTCGGTCAAACTTTTCTTGCACCACAGTTTTTTCTCTTTATTGATAGTTTATTGAAACTCCAATAACAGACATTGATATGGTTTTGCATGTTTTGTTGCAATTCTGTAATAAAAGTGGGTTTGCTGCGACTTCTGACTTAATATTGTTGTTTTGCCTACTACTGAACGATCAAATGTTATGCAAGATAGGCGTGGAAAGGCAAAAACGTGGTTTTGTAGTACTTGGTTTGGTTAATGCTCAATTCACTATGAATATAGTTTTTGAGCTTCATGATGTTGTAAGGTTTCACTCTTCTGTAGTTATTAATGTTCTTACCAAAAGCTTCGAACCAACAGCAAAGAGGTTAGTCGGGACCATGCGGACACTGTGCGTTGTGTGGCAAATTTGGCTTGCACGATGCAAACATGGTACCTAAAGTCACTGCCTTGCACTCAAAGGGCAAATTGTTTCCTTTAAGGCAGATGCTAACTTGCGCCAATTACGGTATTTACGTTGCAACTTGTAAATTATGCGGAGAACAGTATGTTGGCCAAACCTCAAATAAATTTTCGAAACGTTGGAATTCCCACCGCTCTTCGTGGAACACTGTCACTTTGTCTAATGACCAAGAGCAGGTGCTTTTACTACACCATGTGGTGCACGAACATAAGATTGAAAAAAAGCCTAAAATCAGTGAATGTTTTATAGTCACGTTCGCAGAAAAACCTAGCTACGACTACCTTGATATTTGTGAAGATAAGTGGCTCAACAAAATCAGCGCTAGCATCAACAAGCACAGAATTATTTTGCCTCGCATTAAATGATAGAATTGCCCTTGTTTAGACGTTGCTCTTGTCATCACTTTTGTTTTAGCGCACCATTTTTTCTTCTCCCATTTATTACTCTTTCCTCCCGCTGTGTGTTTTAATTTATTGCTACTAGTTGGTCTTGTCTTATCACACCTAGTGTCTTTTGCTACTTGTTTGTGCTTACTCTAAATGCTTATTTACAGTACGGCACTGTCAACCTTAGCTCAATATGTTTTTCACGCAACCTTGTCTTTGTTTCGTAATGATCACTGCTTTGCATACTTCCACTCGTTTTTACTTTTAGTTTACTTGGACTGAAGACGCGGTATGGCGAAATCGATTTCCATTAAATAAGATCAATGCGTGCTGATTTTTGTTACTTGTGCAGTGTGCACAGACAGTGCTTAAGTTGTACTTACCAACAGGGGCGGCTCGTCTAGACGAGCTGCAGCCCTCCCTGAAAAATGTAAGGCAAAAGATTCCGCCAAACGGCCAAACTCGCCTTAAGTTTGGATATAGTTACGAAAATTTCACAACACAATCATTTTCGGTACTTCCGACACCATTTTTGCTCAACGTTTCCTAGGAATCCAACAAAACCAATGCTTCGCTGTTTTCCAACGACGCCGCTTATGCGATGACCTTTTCAGCACACTTGCCGATGAATTTGGCGATTTCGGGGCTGTCTTCGGCACAGCCCTAAAGGAAAGAAACCAAACAACTGACTACAAAAAACATGGTGGTATATCCGCCTATCGCAAAGCGTTTTTGATATTTTGACGATGAATTTTTAAAGAAAAAACGGAGGAAATATGATCTTGACTGTTTTCTACTACCTGAATTTCTTGGATATTGAATTTTATAATTAAGTTTAACAATGCTTTTACTAGTACTTTGGCGATATTGGCGGCATTGGAGTCAAATCTTGTCGCCAATCTCGGGCTGCGAAAATACAGTCCTTCCTTTATCTGCACCAGTGCAGCTTGCAACAGTTGGCTAAGCTGATGAGCTTTCTAGGGTTGGCGTTTGAAGATGTACGGCAGTAGTTGGTGGATCTCATTCTTCAACAACAAAAGATATGACTGATTTAAAACATTGAAATATGAAAATTTTGAAGCATGAGAAGTCTGGCAAGCCTATAAGCATTCAAGTAGACCTTTAATTTTTTGGTAAGGTGAACATTGCAGCTGTAACTGATTCAGGATACAAACTTTTACTGGAAAAGTATAACAATCCAGGTAAAAAAAACGAGAAATCTTGTGTAAAATCATAAACTGTTCGAAATTTTTTTGGAAAATATAAACTACATTTGAAAGAACATGATTAAAGTACCAGCTCAAAGAAAGTGGTTCTAGCCTAGGTCTGCTGCCATGACACGGTTTGAATAAAATGCTAAGCTTTGTCTTGATAGCGCCTTGGTAGTCGAGCAGAATGTTCCAAGTTTAGTATGCGAGTGGTGCTGGGTTCGACTCTCGCCTTTGCAACTTTGATGGCAGTGGTTATGCGTCACACTTTTGATCGGAGCGGTTTAATTATTTTGTGTTAGTGTTTACGCTTTAGGGTTCGGTTTCATTAAACTAAAGTGAATGTTTTCTATGTATTAATAAGGACAACTGAAAATTACCAGTTTGATAAGATTAGGACTGCTGGAGTGACTGGAAAGCCACTAATCATAAAAACAGCCAGGGCGACAAATCCCATATGTTCAACCAGAGATGAAATCTCGCAGCCCTCCCGGCCAATTTCACCACGAGCCGCCACTGCTTACCAATATATCAACCCCAAAGGCAAACAACCGACTTTTTAAATTTCGCAGCATAGCATACAAGAATATGCTTCTGAGTAAACCTCAACACCTAAGGCTGAACTATTTTGCAGTTTCAAAGGCAGAAAATTTATAGGCCAAAACAAAGTCAAAATTCGCAAATTATTAAGCCAAAATATTAGGTTTTTAGGTCAAAAATTGATTGCCCTAATCACAAGCCATCATCAGGAATTTAAATAAAACCATAAAAATTTATTCATACAAATCAAACTGGTTGTTTCGATTAGAGCAACAAGAAAGAAATACGGGCAAAAACTGGTTTGAGCTCACATGTTGCTCACAGCTGCTTCTGTAAAAGTAGACCTTAATCAAAGAAGTGAACATTCGATTAATGTATTGCAAGGCATACGAAGCGCTTATCAGCAACAATGTGTCTCTGGGTGGCGCTCCAGAGGTGTGAAGGTGACTATCAGCACATGTGACGTCGGCAAACCTGGAGAAGCGGAACAGATATTGAACGATCAGGTTGGAGGAATTTTCCATTTGGCTATGGTATTGCGAGATGGTTTGTTCACCAATCAAACACAACAATCTTTCGAGGCTGTGTGCGCACCGAAGTGCAAAGGAGTGACTTATCTGGACAGGTGGGGATGGTTTTTCCTAGAAAACAATTGCGCAAAACTCGAGTTTGCAATCCAACACCATGTAGAATGCAGTATTGCAATCTTAAGTTGGCTGCTGTAAACTTTCGAGGAATCAGCCGAATGGACTCTGGTTTCAATGTTTTTGCGATGATTCAATCTTATACATATTTGAATTCAAGTAACTAGTCTTCACACAGATGAAGGATTTGAATGTATCAGCAAATTTTTATATGAAATTGATTTCACGTAACACTATGCACAGCCAGTTGGTAAAGTTGTAGGACTGCCAATGTGTATTGTTACGTGAAATCGATTGCCTACAAAAAATTTGCTGATTGATCCAACCCTTACGTGTTCAGTGAAGAGACTAGTTAAGTGTTCAGTGCAGTTGGGTTTTTCTACACAAGTAAAATTACTTTTGTTTACTTTTCCCAAACTAAGTGGAATTCAAAGTAACTCTCCACAAAATCGATCACTTTTTAACTTCTTTCATCGGCTCCTCCATGACTATCCAGTGTCATTTTGCTTATATGAAGAAAAACAGAAAGAATCTAAAAAAATATCTGATGGACAAAACGTTGGCAAGTTCACTTATCTTGATATTACAGCAACATCACTCGTACGTATTATACATAAACAAAAACACGCCAAATTCTTTTCAGGTGTTCTCGCAAACTGTGCAGTAAACTGCGTTGGTTTGTTGTTTTCTCGTCTGTGTCCAGTGGTCGTGGAAATCCAGGACAGACAAACTATGGTTTTGCGAATTCCTTCATGGAAAGAGTTTGCGAAAAACGCCAAGCGGATGGGTTTCCATCCCTAGCAATCCAGTGGGGTGCTATTGGTGAAGTTGGGGCTGCTGCTGAGATGAAGGACGACGTCGGTGGTACACAAAAACAGTCGGTTGTTTCCTGTTTGAAAGTAAGTATGTTTTTTTGCAATTTCGTGAGAATCATGACCTCTTTAGCATTTTGCTGCTGCATCTTAGTAATTTGCTTTTTGCTCATGCCATGCTGAAATGCTTCATAATTTTGTATGATCAGAAATTTCCGAAATGTTTAGTATTGTTTCTGACTTTCTGAAATAGCTACAGAAAAAATACTAAACACAAAGACGAAACGCATAAAAGTTTAAATGTTTGTGGAAAAAAATATGAATGCTTGTCATTCACAGCCAATATAGAAATCTCCTTTGAAGTTGCAAGTTTATTTTTCTTTACCATGCTCAGAGAATTAAGAAATTTAAAATAAAAGCGTTATAAAACAGCAGATAATCTGAGATGTTTGTCAAAATATCTCATTTAAAAAAGTCAAATTTTCTAGTTTGTTGACGATGTGTTTAATGTTTTTCATCAGCACAGAGTAAATTAATGCTTGATTTGTCTCTGAAATAGTAGCACTTTTACAAAATTCGCTTGCACAATATGCTTTTTCACATGCTCAGGAAAATCTGTTTCTTTTGTGAAAATCATGAACTACTGTATTCCTGACACACAGACTTTGGATAGCTTCCTTACTCAAACAGAGGACGTGATAGTATCAAGCATCCTACCTACACCAAAGCATCACACGGATGGCCTGGAAGAAATGAGCGAGGCCAAAGAATTCATCATTTCTGTGGCAAAACTATTGGGAATTCAGGTCAGTAGGGCTTTCCAACAGTGGCGATTCTAGAATGAAAACAGTGGGGGGCCACTGCGGGGCCAGAGAAAAAGTAGGGGGTCAACATAAATGTCTATCTTGCATGGTGAATTTTCATTGTTTTAAAGATTAAGTTGCTACGATTAACTCGCTCAAACCCAACATAGGCTTGTGAATATCATTGAAAAGATGAACTAGCGTTATTGATCACTAGAGACACCTAAACGCCACTGTAGGTGCAATTACACACGTGTACTGCTACGGCGAAAATTATGTGCTATCCATGCAACTTCCATAGCACTGCACGTGTAAATCGAAACACCGTTTTCCGTACACAATTGTGCCGGCCTCACATGAACGAAAGCAGCTTTACAAAGTGAACACAATTCACATGAAAGCGAAATGGTTCCAACCACGAATTCCATCATGACACAGAGACAACTAGGCTGTTGATAGCCAACTAGTTTCATCAAAATATGCTTATTACAAAGTACATAAAAAATCATCTTCCAACGGTTTGGTGACTACTGACTAATCCATTTTTGTGGCAGCATACGGACACTTTGTGATTATGGTGTAAGCATAATAATGTTATGCAACTACTATTACGAGTGTGCAGCATGGATAGGGTGAGGACTATTTAATGCAGTATGCCAGGGATGGACAAATACCGGCCCACAGGCCAAATGTGGCCCGACACAGCGTTTTCAGTGGCCCGTAGAAGCATTCAGGAAAATCTTGAAATCTGAAAGTTTCTCCAACTTCTCACAGTAAATATTAGTGCTGCTGAAGCTATAAACCGAGACTTGCTTCTACTCTAATAAGCAGGCACGACCTTCCTCCAAATGCGGCCTTCTCAAAGTTGCCCCTGAGCAGCAAAACTAATTGCCCACCCCTGCAGTATGCAGTGTAACAGCATCGAGGTTTCGGCACCAGTTGCATCTAAGTAGGATACCAGCGCCGCAGATACGTGTCCTGACTGATCCTCAAAAGCTGCCTTTAAACCCTGCGTTGATTTATGAGTCTTGTGATACCCGAAACACGCACTAGCTCTAAACCAAAAAAGATTCAGACAAGTAGACAATGAGCAACATAATTTTCACACAGATCGCTGCACAGGCTACATTAGAATTTTATATCATTATCAACTCAGTGTAACTTAATCCTTCGATTGTCATGTCGACTGTCAAATTAATCAACGAAATCATCTAAATCTTTTTTTTCAACTCGTACTCTTTAAACTGAAAGTAGGCAACCAGTGGCGTATCTATGCAAACTGGCACCCATGGCAAAATTTAAATGTGCGCCTTTTCTAATTATTTAAATATAAGCTGTAGGCACATTTTTTACGAAAGATAAACCATGAAGAAAACAATTTTTTTAAAACAAAAAATATTTGCGTTTCTTTTTGCTTCATATTTTTCAGCAAATAAAATATAAATAATCCATAACGTCTACAACATACTTCTATACTCATTTATTCTTCTTTTGTTGAATATCAAAACATTTAAATAATAACGTTATCGTAGCTTATAGGTCTATATAGTGTTGCCTGACAAAATTGTATATTTTACAAAAAAATCAAACAGCATATTGCAACTGCAAACGACAATTTTTTTAAATGGAACACATTTAGCTTGAATTATAAAACAAATTATTTAATGCAAGTCATATATCACTTGTGTTCAAACAACACAATTCCAATGAAACTAATATATCCAGCCTTGTCCAGTTAAATTACACAAAAATGGTTATTAAAACAACAATTTCCGTGCCTTGATCGAAGTGAAGTCGTTTATTATTTCATAAAGTAAGCTTTCGCTGTTTATTTTCTTTTTATTCTCATCGAAGCTAGATCATACAACCTGCCCTGACTTATTGCTAACTAATGAGGCCCGGAGGTACGAAGGACCAGTTTCAGTTTACTGAAAGATCGTTCGCAGTTTGCAATACATATAACTGCCATCGTCAGCATTATTTGCAAAGCAATTCGAGGAATGTCAAGACTTCAGTATGCGATAATTTTAAGTTACACGACTTGAAACCAGCATTTTGCAATCTAGAATCTTCTCATGTAATTGCTAGTGATCTACATCTGAACGGTACACATCTCCTAAATTGTCACACGTAGATTTTAGGTTTTCACGGTCAGAACCCTTTTACAAGACCTTGGATATCGAATAGAAAGCCATATTTGGACAGAACAAGCTAGCTCTGAACAAGACTAACAAATCTCTTGCATGAGTTAACATTTTTTGCTCAACTGGTACGGCAACGATGCCAACTGTTAATTTTTCGACTAAATAATGTTCTCAACCTTAGTTCATGGACTGAGACATTGTATTCAACCTAGTATTTATCGGGCACTAGCGGCCATCGAAGTAGTTCCATTAAGCCGGAGTGGGCCGCAGCTGCTTAAGTAATTTCTAAATCTGTATGACCTCAACAGCAATTATTTGCATAACAGTCAAATTCTCACAGCCACGGACTTAAACAAGTGATTACGTTTATAGTAATCACTGCTTAAACTGATCTCAACCAAATTCCGACTAATATCTACTTGAGAGAAATGCAGCAGTACGGACTAACTTATCCTTTCTTATAGCGTGAGAATGACGAGGCCTCGCGGACATGGCAAGCGAGTGTTCACATGTACTGTCGCAATGTCTGACCCTCGTGGTATGTCACAATACCGCAAGCTTGTCATAATGCTTAGTGGTGATAGCGCAACACGTCCCACGTAATGGTTTAGGTGAGGACGCGGCGTTGATGCAACTTTGCAATTTATGAATTCATGGGGCGTAAAACATAGGTTCAAGAAACTGTAGATAAAGATTTTAATTTTGCCAAGCAGTTTTTGCGCCACCCGTCAAAGTGGCGCCCATGGCATGTGCCATACCCTAGATACGCCACTGAGATCAACGTTGCCCAATCTTTCACTGGTCATGGAATTTCTGGGAAAGTTTTTCAGTAATTTCATTTTTGAAATCGTATGAAGCGCTGGTGACGGGAAGAGTTACAGCTATCAGTAACATTCAAACGCAGCTTTTTAAGTAGCTGTAAATGATAGAAATTGTTCAAGAGATTTAAGCAGCTTCAACGCCTTCCTAAGCAAATTCTTTACCAAAATTATTTCACGTTTTAAATCATTTTCACTAAATGAATATGATTTGCGAATTTTTTCAAGTGTTTTTCTGATAGAAATATTTGACCTCCAGGGAAAAGAGCTGAAATACGCGAAAAATTGCTTCTGAATCATTACAGAAAATCCGTACAAAATTCTGAGGTTGCAGGACATGTATGGGTAGAGTTAAAACTGTAGTTACGAACCACTTACGTAAGATGTTTCGAAGTCGTATACACAAGGCAGCAGAACGCAATATTGCAGTCAGGATAAATTCTGATAAATTAACTGAAACTAATTCTTAATGCTTTCACAAACATTTACTACTGGGACAAGCAACAATCTGCTGACAGTTACATAATCCAGTTCCATCTCACACTGAAATGCACGAAAGACCAATCTTCCCATTTCTGGGCCTGTTGCTTAGTTTCGAAATGAATTTTTCCACACCACGATCGCTGTCTGTCTAAATTTCACGCAGGATGCGAGCATCTTCTACAGTACTGGTATGTGTCGTCATAAACAACTCTAGCTATACTGACTGTCAAAAACAACAAAATAGCTTGTCATGCATTTGGAAAAGATTGAATGCAGGCTAGAGGGTTTCTAAATTGTCGTTTAAAATATTGCTGGCCGAAAGTTATCTGCTGCATATGTCTAGGGTTGTCAGATGGCTGGTATTTCACCTGCCTTGCCGGTATTTTACTGCTAGTTTAGCAAAGGCTGGTAAAAGGCCGGTACTTTGAAAATCAGTGTCTGAAGCCGGTATTGTGAATATAATTTGCCGTAACTTCAAAACGAACTAACGCAGAATTTCTCAAATCATAATGACTCTTGTAGTGAATCTTGTCAGGACAGTTTTTCAGAGAAGTTTATTTGCTGCTGTTGACGCAATCCTTCGTGCGATTTCCACGTCACACACACACGCACCGAAATCTAACGAATCAGCCAAACTAGGGCAAATTATTAACTGTGGCTTAACAATACTGATTGTCTCTGTTTTCCCTGTGCTGCTTACGAATAACAACAAAGCTCAGATCTGGCGCTGTTGACATAATGGCCGGTATTTTTACAAAACGCATTTGGCAACCCTGTATATGTCGACCAAACGAACTTAAACGGGAAATTTGGAAAAAAACTGGAGGGGGATAAGCAAAAATCTGGGGGGCCATGGCCCACCCAGGCCCCCCCTTAGAATAGCCACTGCTTTCCAAAAAAATTTGCACAACACTAGCATTTTACGACCGAGGTATTTATTGCATTTAGTGCCGTCACACCCCACGCAACCGAGTAGACTTATGCATACATAGAAGAAACAAGTAACACACAGATACAAGAAAGAACACAAAAATATATATGAGTGCTAATAGAAAAGCATACACGCGTAAACAGAGCTAACAGAGTGAAATTGAAGAAGAAAAAGAATAGATACGCGACACGCGTGAAGAGCGTAAGCATGGATGGTCCCAACACGGTTTCTGTGATGTTTGACACCGCTGCATATTACTGTGATGAGTTTCAAATAGACCAATTCATAAAATGTATGGGGGATTGGGAGGCTGTGAAGGACCAGGGGTAATTTGTGTTGGAGACCACCCGAGGGCGAAGCTAGTGAAAGGAAACAGTTAGTCAATAGAAGTAAGTAAGCCTCTGTTTCTCCGAGTATAAGGCTTCACTCGCGCCATGAGTTTATTCGATTAATCGAAACAAGATTCGATGCTTCAACAAGTTTTAACTATCAAACTCAACTGCAATTTTTGTATCGGGATGAAGTTGCTGTGTAAGATTATTCACGCCCTGTCACCAATCGGCAATAGTAGGTTACCTTCGCTTTTCGAATATCATGCGATTAGCAATTTTAAAGGATGTGTGCACATCCCTTAGCAATGCAAATCTTGCTGCAAAGCCTCTGTGAGACAATAAGCCTGCGAGGCGACTCTTGTACGTGTTAGGCTTTAATCAACATAAAATCGCAGTTACCATCTGCAGAAAGAAAGAGCAGTGTCAAGAACACGTAATAGCGACAACAAAATTATATGAGGGGAGGGGGTTGATGGCACTTTCTGACTACGAGGTCTTGTAGTGCCAGGACCGGGTAAAAGAGATTCTAGAGACGTACGGCGGATTCTCGCACAAACGTTTCAACAAGCTGTGCAGCAGCAGTGCAACGGAGGATTTCCGGGGTATGAAAAGGAATACCCAGTTGATTCAGTGCAAGTTTCAGACGATTTCTCGCCGTCAAGTATTTGGTACAGAAGTCGATAATGTGGTTTCGGGTGTTTCACACTGGGCACAGACTCCGTCTGGATGGAGACCAATACGTGACAGATTATGATTTAATTGGCAGTGGCCTGTGCACAAACGGAAAATAATAGGAATGGAGCGGCAAAGAAGACCGCAGTAAGCATTGCCACTTGGGCAGGGCCGGATTAAGGGGGGCAACGGGGGCAATTGCCCCGGGCCCTCCGCTCCAAGTGGCCCCCCGTGATGACAAATATTTGTTTTAAATGAAATACCCCTTGCAAAGATTGTCATTCACAAGCGATACAAGAATACAAATATATATTCCGATGTTGCATTAAGTATATCAGTGTGGTTCAACTACAGGCCCGCGGGCCGCATGTGGCCTGCCACAGCGTTTTCAGTGGCCCGCGGAAGCGTTCAGGAAAAATCTTCAAATCTGAAATTTGTTGAAAAGCGTGTGAGGTTACATTTGTCTTACTGAATTGCTTGCGCTGAATAAAGCGCATTTGCACCAGAACAATGCCTTTTCTGTGTAAAATTGTGTTTTATTTATTAATTTTACGATAAAATTAGAAGGCAGGGCCGCCGCTAACCCTCCGCTGTGGCACATGTCTGGATAATCTCTGCGTTTTTTCGGTGCCCCAGCGTTCGTTGTCGTGAAGAGTACATCTGGCGCAATGAACTCAGTACCGGCAAATAAATCTCTCTCTATCCGCTAATCGCGGCCTTTTCGCAAAGTGGCCGTCCAGCCAAACTGATTGCCCATCCCTGCAATAGGTAATTTTAATTAGAACAGGAATAACATCTTTCAGTAAAAATATACAATACTAACGGTATTGGAGACTGCAGAGAGCTTCTGAAAATTAGTCAGCGAAGAAAGATTTTTCAAACTGAAAGATTATGCACTGAAATTGCACTCGATGTTTACACATACGTGTGCGTGAGTAAATTTTGTACGATGAAACAAGTCAAATCTGAAAACAGAAATCGAATGGCAGACGAAAGACTGGACGATACCACTAGCACTGGTTGTGACAAACGAACGATATTATCAGGGAAGCCTCGACCACAGGCATCCCATTGATGGAGATTTGTAGTTAATGGCTATGCGCTATTGTGCAATAATTTCAATGACACACTCACTTATCTTCCCTTACTGCTGCACTGTTGCTTTTCATACATCATTTTATTGGAAGTTGCCAGTGGGTTGTCACGCTTTTGTAAAATGGCCCATAGGTCAAAAGTAGTTGGACCACGCTGAAGTATGTCTATGGATTTCTCTACAAGTTTGACTTTCTGCCAGTTTAAGTAATCCCTACTGAATGTAACTATTTTCGGTTTTGTTCAATGCAAATATACTTGAAATTTGCTTGCAACGTTTTCCTAATAATAATTATTTTGCCATGGGTATGATTACCTACTGGTGCATCACGCCTACTGCGCAAATGTCGCGAACACGAAACTATTTGCGTGCTGAAGCTAGTCCTGCTGTGGTTGCTGTATAGTGTATAGCAGTGGTTCTTAAGTAATTGTCCTTTGTTTCAAGCCTACCTGACTGTAAAACTGAGATGTATTTATTTGGTAAATTTATTGACAGATGCATTTATTGGTAAATTATTTGATCAAAATTTCCATATGGTAGGGCGCGTAAGGACTCGCGCCACCCTGGAAATTTATTGACGCCCTCCTAGGGTGGCGCGCCCCCCGGTTAAGAACCACTGGTGAATAATATCAGTTATTCCGTTTACTTCTTGTGCCGTTCTGAGCAGTCCTCCGCAATCTCTCTTCACTCACGGCACACTTAACAACTTTCCAGAATTTTGCGGCACACCTCGCCCACTTTGTAAAAAATACATTTAATGGTTTATTGTTTGTGAAAACTTCAATTCTGACCTCACAAAAACACCACAAATGTTCAGCGGAAGTCTAGCTAGGGTTTAAGTTAGCGAACTGTGGTGCTCATATCTTCAGATAAAGTTATTCCGCGCCACATGTAGCATCGTCTCGAGGCACACCGGTGTGCCGCGTCACGCCGGTTGTAGAGCACTGGTCTAGAGCAGGGGTGGGCAAATAGCGGCCCGCGGGCCAAATGTGGCCTGCACAAGCATTCAGGAAAATCTTTAAATCTGAAATGTCCTCCAACTTCTCATAGTAAATGTTAGTGCTGAGGCTATAAATCAAAACTTGCTTCTACTTCCACAAGAAGGTACGGCCCTCCGTTAACGCGGCCTTCTCAAAGTGGCCCCCGAGCAAAATTAATTGCCCACCCCTGGTCTAGAGGTAGCCCAGACGAACTGCGACTCTTTGTT
>Ga0210059_1000518_pt1 | contig 49804 bp, 35 predicted proteins | sample Ectturendosymbi2_FD_188042 | JGI IMG/M metagenome (GOLD analysis project Ga0210059, IMG submission 188042) | Ecteinascidia turbinata endosymbiont from Florida, USA - Sample 2 (SPAdes) (version 2) | ecosystem: Host-associated > Tunicates > Ascidians > Unclassified | place: Key West, Florida...
AAAAGAGCCAAAACAGAACTAAACATCATAATTGTGATTATAAAATTTTGTTTGGTGTTCCCCAAAATTTTTTTATTGCATAAAGTGGTCCGTGATGCAAAAAAGGTTGAAAAACACTGGACTAGCGAATGCTGTCACGGCCAGTTTTAATACTATTACGGGACAAATGACCGAAATGTCTTAGCGAAAAAAAAACAGGTTTGGCTGTGCAGTATTTTTAGCGCTCTGAAATACGTGCCCCAGAGATCGATTTTTGATGGTTTGTTTATTTCGTTTATGAGGACTTCTTGATGCAACGAAATATTGCTTTGAATAAAATCTGTTTTTTATGTTTTCAAACTCTAATGTAGGTCTCTGCATAAAACTTTATGAAATTGTCAAACGCTTTTATCGTTACTTTCCGAATTTAAGTGTCGTACAATATGTACACATGATATTACGTCATGGCCGCTTTGAATAACATCAGTTCTATCATGTGCGGCTCTACTGCCAGTGGTTGTTGAGGCGAGTGAGTTCAAAGGTCATTTCTGCCCCAACGCGAGGACAGCTTTTGACTTCACTGTTGACATTGGGTCAACATCGTTGATGTTTCTGTTGGGCGTTCTGTTGTAAAAAAAAAACATTTTGGCTTGGGTCTTAGTCTGTGGCGTTCTTGCGGCTTGCAAGACAACGGTCTTTTAATAAATTACATTGTAGTAAGTATCAGTGCAAACCCAATACACAAGTTTGGTGTCTGTTGTTTCAAATTCTTTTCAGAGTCGATTGGTTAGTTGCACTTCCGGTTTTGCATGAAAACGTTCCTCCGATCATTTTCGCGTTTATCGATTTATGCTGGCAGTGACACGTCCATTGCTTGGTTTAAACGGCAGGAAGATCCTCGGTTTCGTTTCCGAGAAAAGCAACTGAATGAGTTTTGACGCACAAATATCTGACGTATAAGTGCTTGATCGCAGAAGACCTAATAGCGCAGACCGATCGGTTGCTGTAGCGATCGGCAATGTAAAATTGTTTCAGCGATTCGATCAGCCGTCAAAAAGGCAGCCCACGAAACTGACCGATAAGGCCCATGGGATTAAGATCCGACAAATCAACGTACCGAGAGCCAGACCGTCAGCCCATCGTGAGAAAGTATACTTTATTCGCTCGTGTGCAACGGTCTAGAGATTTTTTTGTGTCCTGATTAGTTTGTTCTGCTGTGTGCGGACGGCCATGCTTAGTGGGTTGCATTCCTGCGCGTTTTTGTGCATTTTAATTTGCAAGAATGGCAAACAGAGCAGATTGGGTAAACGCTGTGACAAACAGAAGGTGAAGACAAGCTCATCTGCGCTCTGAAATTAGCGACTGTAACGTTTTATACCTGCAGAGGAGCTGCAAAAAAGGGCGCATTGAGTGCCCAAGTTCCCATTTTTCTAGTGTTACTATTTATAGTTCAGCGCGTAACCTTGCGGCGATTCGCTGCCGCCAAGTCTTTCCCTCCTGCGCGATGCGGCGGGCGTGCCGCGCTGAGATCATTTATTTACCGCATATTATGGACCAAAAGAAAGCGCGACTGTTCACATGTTTGAAGTGTCGTACTGTGGTCTCGTTCGCTCTGCATCCTGGATTTTTAAACAATTGTCCTGATAGATTTCTTTGAAGTGCCAGTCGATCGATGAAGTGGTAGCATTGGGTTGTCTAAAACTCTGTGCTCGTCTCGTGCTTTTTTCCGGCTTGTTAAAAACTCTTTCTGTGGTTTTTGATTTTCACCCCGTTCGACCCAGGTCAGTGTTGCTTTTCGCGTGTGGAAGGTTAGCGATTTGTTTTTAGAATCCCCTCTTTCAAAGTAGACCCAAAATGTGAAGGACTGTTGCGAAAGTACGAAGTTTCTCGAAAATAGACTGCTGCCTTTGAATACTCGACTCCAACCTGTGTTAACACTTTCGATAACGGAGTGTTTCAGGGGCTCTCAAAACTGGGCGGTTGTGAGGAAGATGATTGCAGAGACAACAGTCAATCAGGATTGAGGCCTGATTGCTCCTGGCTGTCCCTGTCTTGACCTATCTGGTGGATACCTGCACCCTTTCGCTGATGCTTTTGCTCCGGCTTCCATAGTACGCTGAACATGACGTTGCAGGACAGTTGAATATAGTTGAACAGAATTTGTTCACGCAAAACGTTTTCTCCGATTTTTCAATATTTTATTGTCGGTGCTTCAAACCAACTGTGTTTTGTGTTACCAATGTCAGTAAGGAAAAGTTTTCTTAACTTTAAATGATCTTTCATGAAAGAAAAGTTAGCGTGCCTTGTTCAAGTTTTTTCATTGTTTTTGCATCAAGCTAAGTTCGACTATCTTGTTATTTTGTGATAGTTGTATGTAGATACTTCACGTGATTGCTAAATTTGGGTAGACATATGAAAACATTATACGTATTGGCTTTATCATAGACGAATTGCCTAGAAACAGTGTTGCGGCTTCTTATGGTAGATGCGAACACGCTACGGAAATAATACCAAGTTTGCAAGTGCAACGGGCAAGCAGCAATAGAGATTCGCCGCTTGACGAGGTTCATTCTGTTGTTGCTTGTGCGTAGAACTTCCCGATTGCGCACTCTAGGCATTGTGACACGTGTTCCGTCACAACAGGAGCATTGTGACACGTGTCTCGTCACAACAGGAGAAAATTTCACTTCGACTTCACTGCAGAAATATCATCCAGATGTGGTGGTCTACTTGAAGTTTGTCTGACAAGAAAGCAACTCCCCTATTGAGAAAATTGATCTCTACAATGTAGATCGCGACATTCGCAACGAAAGTTTATAACGCCCTAAACCGGGTTACCGTCGAAGCCACTGGACGACGGCAATTGTGACCCAACAACTGATATACTCCCGTTTTTCCGGATAGTTGGACCAATTACATCAGTTGATGAAGCTGGTATCGGTTTGGAAAGTTTCATAGACACATCTAAACCGACTGCGTGCCACTTATGGCATCGCGAGTGCATGCAAGGCGAGCTAAACAGACTGGAGGCCTTGGTCACGTCTGACGCGCCCGCCACTGAGCTGTAGCGCTCGCAGCCACAGGGTGCCGCAGATAATTTCCGCTCTTTCTCATGTTTGAGATCGGGCAGCTAAAAATATACATATTTGCCATTTTTCAATAAAAAATCCTCAACCTGTTGCAGCATCATTACTGGTAATTGTCATTGGTTTTGAGCATACGTGTTGTTTTGGGCGTAGAACTGTCTTTTTGTTTGCCTCCATCGTCCACTTCCGGCGCACGCGGTTCATTTCCAACAGCGTTCGAGGGTCGTCGCTTTTGGGTTCTTGAGCAACACCTGATCTAAATTGCACGAAATTTTCGTGTTTTTGTTAAAGACTGAGGTTGCGTAATTTTTCGTGAAGTCGCTTTCCTGTTAAAAATTTGCCGATCGATTGCTTGCTTGCCCCATTATGGAGACTTAACTTGAATGTAGATATGAGCAAATTTTGAATCATCGCAAAAAAATGAAAGCAGATCGCAGTCGGCTGATTCCTCGAAAGCTTATAGAAAACCTAGAGCTTTTAACTGTTTCACGAAAGAGATCTGGAAATCCATTAACCATTCTTCACTTCTGCTTCGATCACACGGTTTAAAATTTTAATAATAATCTACTTACTTTCGATAAGATAATTGCCGCCGGGCATCAGTTGTAATATCTGTTACTGACCTCATGTGTTCGGGCCAATATGCTTCGCATGCGTAGAAGCAATCAGGTTTTCAGGCGCTGATTTGCGCACTTCGTTTTATGTATGACGTCATTCAGTCGTCTTTTGAGCCGCCTGGTTTTGGCGTGCGTCCAGGCATTTACCGAAACGACCGTTGTCCTCATAGAAGGGTTTCAAGTGAAGGTGTCAGCTTCCGGGGACATTGATGTTTTCGTGATTTTCGGCACATGATTTTGGTGGGGGCGTCAGGAGTTCATAGAGATGAGCGTTGGGCTGGATCCGGACTGTAACGACTTTTTTGGATTGGAACTGGGCGGTTAATTGCTTCAAAAATTTAGGATCAGGACCAGATTTGTACTGAGTTAATGCAAAGGAATTGCGGCAATTTTGTTGTAAAAAAGCTATATTTCGTTAATTTAATTTTTTGGACTTCGTTCGGACTAGTCTCGTACATTTAAAAATTTTTTGTGATTATGGTTGGACTTGGACTGACTATTAAGAATTCTGGACTTTATCCGAATTGTTAAAGCTTGAACGTCAAATGCACGACTTTGAGTTTATTGTTCCGCTTCGCGTAGCAACCCATGCTATAATATGTACCATAAGTGAAGACGCGAAAACCAAGGTCAATCTCCCTGTTGGTCTTTGGCCGTGCGCAGTTTAAACTCTAGATTTTAATACGCAGTTGCAACGTTTGCATTTTTGCACCGTCTTGCTTAATAAACATATTTGGAACTTGTGATCAATCTCTTGGTTACACGCTTGGTTGCACCGCTATCAAGACCCTGTGGCTTCGCCCGAGTTGACTCGATTTTGATGGTAAGTGCTGAGTGTGCATAGGATGATCCCTCCCGCTGATCATCAACATCTCCTGTTTAGAACTCTGTCTATCTAAAATCTGTGTGCTTTCCATCGATCCCAAGTTGTGGGATTCTCGTAGCGACAAATCTCTATTATGCTCCATTGGCGCGAGCACACAAGCGTGAAGTTCATCGTTTTCACGCCACAAGACCAGTACAATCTCCGGGTGCGTTTATTCCACTTATCTACACCCCGGGAAAACTGATCCTGGGATAAATGACAGAGGTTTATTGAAAACGAAAACGAGCCATCGTTTTGTCGGTTGCCCTGGCGACGTTTATGCGTCAATTACACTCGTGATTTCGCGGCGAACAATGAGCAATGCACTGTCGTTTGATGCTTGAGTGCGGGTCCTCGCTCGACGCCGCGCGCGAGTGAAGGATCGTTTTGCTCTACAAGAGATTATACGTCAGTTAATGACTGCGAACCCGTAGCGACGATTAGAGCCAGGCGCGTTTGCAGCCCGTGCTTCCTGAGGCTTCTCGATGCCTTTGTACCAGCATCTCTTCGCACAGTTCCGGACCGGCGCTGGCAGATCGCTTTTGCCCTCGCTTGGAATTGCACCATCATTTCGATAGTTAGATCGCGCACGCGACGGTCGCGCGGCGATCGCGAATTAAGTTTCGCGCTGTCGCTGTTGCTGCTTGAGTTAACGAACCCGAGCGGTCAGGTGTCAGCAACGATTCCTGGCTAGGGCTTCAGGAATCCGCAGTCTATCAGTGGCGATGTCAACCTTGATAAATGTACTTGAGTTGGAGCTGTCATTGGCAACGTTGAGATTCGAAGTCAGCTCATTGTTAACCAACAATGCCCGGCGGTGTCGTTGAACTCGACACTGAAGCACGTCACGAAGGGCTTAAGCATCGTTTATGCTTTGACGTCGTAGCTGTCGCAACCCACTTTCATTTCTTCGAAACTCATCTGCATCGTTGTCTGTAACACTGCTGTTCATTTTCATGAGACGGGCAAACGCTTACTTCAGCAGGACTTTTAATTCGTTGAAACGGTTTCATTGGAAGAAAGGCAAGATGTGTTTTAGACACGGAGATGCTTGTTTATTAACCAAAAGAAAAAAGCGGTTGGTTTTGTTTTATGGAAAATGAGATTTTTATACATCGAACGATCGTTGTTTGTATTGTCTTTGTTGCGCCGCTGTGTCCATAGAAGTCCAAGCAAGTCTAAGGCAACGCAATCTGTGGTCAGTTGAAAGGAACACTACCGTATATTGGGTAGCCGTTCAACACGAACGGAATTCGATTTTCCAGTCATTGTCGCGAAGGCATGTCGCATTGCGCAGACGCTTATTGGAACTTATGTAAAGTCTGATATGAAGACTTTTATTCTCACTATTCTATTAAATGTTCCGAGATTGTTTCTGACGTAGCAAATGAGTCAGACCCAACTTGCTGTAGCTTGCATTGCAAATTCACTTGTGTGGGGTCAAGCTAACGAGGGTTGGTTAGAGAGCACGCTTGAGTCGCAGACGTTAACAGCAGCAGCGCACGCATTAATCTTTAATTATTTTTATCGTTACGAAGTTCATGGTTCTCCGAACTGTCAATTGTTTCTTAAGAGAAAAGTTCAAGAGTACCCAGCAAGACCACTGCAGATGCGCTTTTGATATATTAACTTGTTTAATCACTGGTCTGCCGTCAATGCAGCTTCGTCCTTAACTTTTAAAAATCTGGTGTCGTGCAATCAGCGCTTCTGCCATCCTTCACGATCGCAACGCAACTGCTGTCGGTTAAAAGCGTTTGCGCCGACAAAGTCCGTGCACCGCTTGAGCTTTCCTTTGTTTGTTAGAAAAATGTTCTCACAATGTATTTTTAAGTAAGCGCAACGGAATCTATTCTATTCGTTGCGCACGCATGGTTTCCGTTTGAAATATTTATTTAACCCGTAAACATTCCTTCCATCACCCGTTTGGTGCCTACCTGTTAAACTGTTGTGCGGGGCTTGGACAAGCGTTTGTCGCTAAGTTGTTCGGATGAGCAATTGTTCTCTCACGAACATTCTTCGTTAGTTTCGCTGTTACAGGATTATGCACACGAACTGTGATGGTTATTAAGTTGCAAAGCCAAGTCCGTGCGCGTAACTCACCAGAATAAAACCAACCGTCTGTTTCGACAAAAAGTTGCGTTAATATTTGATGTGTGAAGAAAACGTGTTTCAGTGCTTGTGCGCGGACGTTAGAACGGGATTTTACTTCGTCGCAATTATGTTTCTACGAATCGCAGCTGGATGTTCGGCGAGTTGGGCAGCGGCGCTCGCGTAATTCGCCAATCACGTTTGTTGAAGCATCGCGGACACCCCGACGCTTCGCTTTTATCCGTTCGCGCTGTTCCGTCTTTTCCCGCGAAGCCGCCTCCGCACTTTTTCTCTCTCCTGGGCAGAAGACCGATGACGTAACGCGATCCTTGTAGAGAAATTGAGACTAATCGATGGCCGGCAGGTTATTGTTGGGATGTAGCGATAGAGAAAGGTGGCTCGTGCAGTGATCTAGGTGCAGTGCAATCGTTTCTCTCATTTGTTTGACTGGAATTTATTCGCAGCCGAAGGACTTGCCGAACTGTTGATGCGTGAGCTATCGTTTTTACTTAAGAGGACAGGCGCCGCGCGTTCGCCCTCCCTTTGCTCGCTTGCAAGGTCAACTACCAGGCTCATTCCCAGGTCGTTGGCATTTTCGCGGAAGCAGGATATGAGCAGAAATTATCTTGAAAGCTGTTTTGCTGAGATGATTTGCAAGTTGTGTTTTTCAAATTTAATATGCGAGTCCTGTTAGTCTGCTGTTTTTCTTCATTGAGTGCTTAGCGCTTAGCAATCAAAGAGATGAAAAGTGGTTCCTGCATCGTGTGTCCATAATGTCGTAAAATGGTCGAAACTTGCGATCGATCTGATTCACGTGGCATCCAAACGAGGTATTGCAAAACAGTGTTGGCAAATTTGGCTGTTTAGATGTTTCAAGATAAAAATGAATCTTTGAAAGCCGCAAAACTTCCCAAATAACCTTTAAATGGATGTTCGATGTCGTTCATGTTGTATTTGTGAGGGTTTAGCCCATATTACGCTTTGTTTAGAAGTATTTCACAGTAACAGGTCAAAAGCCATGCCAAACCAGAGTAAAGCGGACAAGGGGATATCTTTATTCCATTCGCTTCTCCCTTGCAGTTTAGGGGCATGGTTTGGCGCAAGGGCTGATTGATTAAGGACACATATCCGACGCTTGCGGTCACTTAACAAAAGCAGTGCAGTTAAAATAGTTGCCTTCGACATCATTAAGTCACTTTGACACGTAACAAGCTCCCCGTGTCCTTGTATTGTGTTCGTGTCGATGGAGCAGATACAAGTTTTTTGAATTGCAACCAACCGTGTGACAGAATCAAGGGTTTTTCTCGGAAGCGTATTGCTCACCAATTTTGCTCATTTTCATATTTTAAATTTGCTTCTAGTGAAATCGCTATTCCAATGTTGTCATTTGCTTTGACTTGAAGGGCTAAACCTAACCACCTGAACAACAATACTGGGTAATTTCTTTAAAAAGTTGCTTCATACAGCGCTGGAGAGGGAGGACGCGAGCGAGGCGCGTGGTAGCGAAGTTGTGCAAAAATGGCGACGCGACTTCTTAAATCAAGCGGTTGTCGCAGAGCGCTGGCATAGATAAGTTGCCGACCGCGCGTTGCGCGCAATCATTCGAGAGTCTGATTGGACAGCAATGCCCAGCGAGTCACTACAAGAGTGCCATCGGGTTCAGTTATTAATACCATTACATGTTTTGACGAACGAACGCTGTTCCATTCGGTTTCCCTGTCGAGACAGATGCCTGTTAGATAGGGGGCTTCCTTACGCGCTGTTTTGTGCCGCGTCCTGGAAAGGCCCGGTGATGTAATTTTGCTAGGTGCAGCTTTGCCTACGTTTGCGATAAGACGTTGCACCAAAATTTTTCGAGAGTTGTTTCCTTGCAAAACATACGAACTGCGTTTACGTTTTTGAGCAGATAAGGCCAGTGTTCTCTCAAAGAAAATTTTACACTGAGGAAACTTTTGATATAGCGAGCATTAATATTTCTAGGCTAACACAGCAGAGTTCTAAATGAATTACAAACTTTGTGAAATATTAAAATAAGTATAAAATCATGTCAATCTACGAAAAAAGTACATATTTAATTCAAATAGCATGTTTTTTCATATTTTTCCAATGTTTTGGAAGTTGCATGTGGATGAGAATGAGATTTCATTGTGCAAGTGGTCTGGTACTGCGATGGTACTGCGAACCTTACAGGGAACATTGAGTAAAGAAGTTGTTGCAAAACAGCAAATACAGTCTGTCCCGGTCCGACATGGTAAATCGTACACAGGGTTTTCTCTCGTTGTTTTACGCTGAAGGTCATTTGCGTGTGTTGCCAAATTTTGAAAGGCCAAGGAATGATTAGTATCGACGTTATTTTGTAGGCACAGCAGGTCTACTTAAATAGCGAGAAGTTCTGATTGCTCCTGCTGAAAGCCGAAGTATACGAAGTGAAATATTGTTATATGTTGCAAGTGAGCCATTGTAAAAATGCACTGTTCCAAGTGAATGATTTTGTCAGACTTTCAATTTACTGCATTATTTTTCCGTGGTATTTTTGCAAATGTAGCTGCATTGTGCCATGAAAATAGGTGGTACTTAACTGAAATTAGCGTTGTTGATTCCCTAAAGTTTGCATTTACATGCACTTCTGGATTGGGATTCGACTCTTCGCAGAATTGTACTATGTGCCCGAGGAGAAAAACATTTTCTAAAAGAAACGTTCTACACTGGTTCTAAAGATACATATTCAAACTTCACTAAACTGTTCACACTTCTGCAAACCAAGTGACAATATAAAAGACAACAGTGCTCCATTTCGGAATTCCATTTTTGACCTCTGGTGAACGCGGGCATTAACAGCAAAAGCACTGTGTCCAGTTCCCGAGCCAAGCGCAAATACACACTGTAGACACTTTAAACATGGATACGAGCCCACGCACTGCGACTGCAAGGTTTCTCGCTATGCTCAGTGAATCAACATGACGCCATTTCAACTTGTCAGCGTGTTCTCGCCGAGAATGCTTACGTGGCCAGTGGAAGGAACCGCGATGTTCTGCTGCAATGGCGCATCAGATTAGGTGGCAGGTTTTCTAGGTGCCTGAGATCAAGGACAAAGTTGTTTATTCTGTGAATTTGGTTGCGCTGTTGTTTCTTGATATCCTTCCTGCTTTAAGCTCACCACAATGCTCTTCTTGGTAGTTTTCATAGTCAATTGCACGAATTTTTTGATAAACGTAATTTCCCTCGCGCCGACTCACTTGCAAAGTGACATACCTTTGTAAAGGTACGACTACCAAAGCTGGATATGTTTTGCTAGCACTAGTGAGGAGTCAAACGGAAGCATGTGGAACACCGAGTTTCCGAGTTCACTATAAAGCGTCTGATTTTCTGATTTGCGTATAAATGTTTACTGTAAACATATCGTCCTAGATCCCACCTGGATTGAACCCAATCCTAGATTTTGTTGACTTCCGTTGCAAAAGTTTGAAAAAATCAAACAAGATGATATAATGTTGCAAAACTACAACTCTGTGTAGAGCAGTAGTCCTGCTAATACCACCAGGTGGCAATTGCCTTGTTTTTGCTGAAGTGCATGACCGTTGTAACACCAGCTCGGATGATGGAGGTTTTCATTTTGTGTTTGAGGCGGTTGACCAATGCAAAAAGTGAACTACAGGTCCTTGCGAGGTCACGACCGATTGTCAATCTACAAACTTGTTAAATGTGATGCAACTACAATATCGTGGTCAGTGTTTAACTTACGTGTTTATTGCCAGTGTGCTGTCCAGGTAGCCATTTCAACGAAACGCGCACCCGCCAGATCACGCCAGGAGAGCTATTTCACGTGTGGTAGATGTTGTAAACCACAAACTTGGAAGTAGGACGAAAGGCGTCTTGGTGCTGATTGCTGCACCTTGTGCAATTGCCGCACTGAAAGCTGGCGGCTATGACCTTTTCCTGCATGAGTGGGTCGTTAGATTTTGAATTTCCTTTGGGGAAGCGCGGGTGAACTTTTGCCACTTGTTGCTCGACAACCGCCCGCGGGCTCCAAGTCAGGAGTGACTCACTGCTCAGCATGTGTCACGTGGTTTCATTGTTTTCTCTCCACCCGAGCGTGACCAAGATGTGATCGACATTTTCTGTTCAGGCGCCTCGATGTTGTTTCGCTTCTGCTAGGGTAAATTGCGTGCAAATCTTTAGTAGAAGACTGTTTTTTGCTGTCGCCCGTGTTTGACCTCAACGAAAGTGGAGTTCAAAGTGTTATTCCAGTCCGTTGTTTGCGACCCCTGCACGCGCAGAGAGGAGCGCACGCTCATGCAGGAACTCCAGACACCGCCGTCTCCCCTTGACAGTATTTGGTAAGTGCTTTGTGCATATGTCAACTGTGAAGGTATACACAAAACGCGCTGCGTACGTGATGACAATGAGATACGTGAAGGTTGATGTGCGGGAATGATACGTAAGCTGAAATCAGAAAGTTGGAAAATGCCGTTGTTTTTTTCTTTGCACGTTACGGAAAATAAACACACCTGAGATCGTTTGCGTTCTGTCGCCGAACTTTTCTTCTATCGCCTTTCGAGAGAACAGCTGTTCGCAAAAACGTCTCGCCGAGCGTTAATTCAAGCTGTTCACTGCTCGAATTCATACTACTCACCGAACGCGTTCACTTTGAGAGGGAAGCGAGATTCATGAGCGACAAACAGGTTTGTGGTTAGCGTCGGTTTCTCCAAAATCCGCCCTTTGCTGACCCAGCACTCCTATGTTTAGACTTGTTGGTGTTTGGTTCAAGTTCCTGGGTCATTGACCTACAGTTTGGCGCGGCTATATGCCCGAAGAACGACAATTGCAGTAATCCTGTTGATGCGTTTCGATTTCAGTCAACTCCGTCGTTTGTTTTTGCTGTAAATGCTGGTTGCTGTTTACTAGACGAGCGTGCTTCTCGCGGTTTCCGTAGGCCTGATCGCTAACCTGCATCAGCATATATGATGGTTAAGTTCCCCGATTAATAATTCATTTTCGTCTGGATTTCTGCAGCTCACTTGACGCGCAGACCGCTGTCAGTTTCTTTTCAAGTACCTGTCTTCTTGCCTGTCATGCAACAGAATGCAGTTTGAATTGTGTTTTGTGGACATTATTAGTGCGTATCACAAAGTATCGAATGGCGCTTTGCTCGCATCCCATTAATCCTTTGCGACGCTACCTGCGCTGTCTTGGCTTGTTTTACGGCGTTAATGTCCTGTACGCGTCTTGCGTTACAGCACTTGATAGCTTAATTTCGCTTCGCGGCAGGTTTTCATGCTCTGTTTGATTAATAAAAGTTTTGGCATGCGAAAGGATATTAGAAAACCCCTGGTCACGTGTTAGTTGTCACGTGAGCACGGATCCATTTCAGCTTGGTTGTTGTAGTTCTTAGTAAAACTTGATACGGCGATGGGTACTTTAAAAATCGATGCTAAAATCAATAGTTCACGACAGTTACGAAGATCAATAACTGCCCGCTTCGAACTATTTACCAACAATTTCATTGGCGTGTGTAAACCATCAATCACAGTTATTTCTTTAACATTTGTCGTGCGTGCTTGATTTGTAATGACTGCTTGATTTTTTTTCTTACTTTCATTAGATTTTCATGTTTGGATGAAAACAACCTGTCATCCATCTATGAAATGTTTTGCAAACACATTTGTCAGCGATGTAGTGTATCTAGCTGTCTTTGGATTTGATTCTAGTAGCGATTTTATATTGTAGCTTGCTTGAAAGCTTTGTCCGAAGCTACACTATTTGCAAGTTACACTTTGCTCTCATTAAATATTTTGTTTTTTTCTTTGAACTTACGCAAACAAGTGGGCACGGTGAACTCGACACGATTAATATGCTGATCCAGTAGTAAAACGCATTCATTCCATAGCGCACGAAATATGAAGAATCCGAAAACTCAAAGGGAGCATGCTGTGCGTTTGTGGAACTAAAAATTTCATGAAATGCATCTCTTTCTCAGGACTTTAAATTGTCAGACGTATGTTTGGATTAAACCAAAGCGTACTTCCCTGGACAACCAGGGAATTGGTGATTTACTCTCCGGCACAACCTGTTGTTTGTGCGCTTGGGCAGCTACCCTGCTCACCGGCTTCAGTCTAAAACCTTCCTTTCTGCACTGTGCCATGGTTTGTCAGATGGTGCCATAAATTGTAGGTTGAGACCTTGAGTCCGGTACCTTGTTTCAGTACTTCCAATAATTTTTTGTTTTTTTGTCAGCCTTTATTGCAATTATTAGTAGGGTTTTGTTGATTCACTGCTTATGATAAAAATGATTTCACTTTTTTTGGGATCTTTTCGTTCAAAACATGTAAAATCCAGATCAACTGCCGACATCTCATTCTTCAGCCTCGCGGAGACCGCATTCTGATTTTGTGATGCAGTGCAATACAACCCCTTCTAAATTGTCATTTCCGCTGGATGACGAAATGCCACGATTGGTGTTACTGGGCAACTTGCGATATGTGTGTATTGACTTCAAGTGAAAGCTATCACAAAAATTAAAATTTAATCAAAACTGCGGCCGCCCTCACGTGTTTGCCATGTCGCCAGAGAAGATGCGTTTTGACACTTAATTATCGTGAGTCATGTTCTGAGTAATGGAGAAAAGTCATTTATGAACGACGTAGTTTCTTGTTGCAACTCAGATGCCCTTGAAAATCTTAATTGCCAGGGATGATTGGCAGTTGACTTAGTAAAAGTTTGCAGTTCTTGCTTTTGTTGAAATGCGAATAGAAACAACTGCCCAAAAGCAGTTTCTCATGCACCGCTGTCGCCTGGTTTGTAAATGAGGGCTTTTGCAGCAGACATTAACGGCCTCGCAGATTCAGATGCAGTCAACTATTGCTGTTCTCGAACTTGTTGCAATATGAATAATTTCAAGAAACAAGGAGGATCATTCATCCTTTGGGGGTAAAAGACATCAGAATTGCCTGCCACACCTATGCCATTATCCCTGCCGTCCTTTGGGTGATGTGCTGAACAGTTGATCAAACATTTGTTGCGACCACCAAGGTGCGAGGTGCAGCATACAGTAAATCACGTTCGAATAGTTCCTGAAATTCACCGCGGAAATCACCAGTGGGGCTGAGTGTCCAAAACACGGCACGGGCAAGCTTTTCCAGCTAACCCGTGCCTTGTTTTTTTTCTGAAATGCTTTTGGTTGTATCTAGCTGTCGGCTGAAACCAGGTCTGTCCAGCAACAAGCACGACATAAGTTCACTTGCCTTAGCTGCTTGCTGTATTTTGCAGTTCTCGTCTATTAATACGGACATTGTAATAAGCTATCAATAAGTTAGAGAAGATTGACCTATGAGGTTATGCAAAGCATGAATTAAGCTGGGCATTCGTAGAAATTCGCTTGGTGGTTTTTCTGCAGTGGGGCTTCGCTACAGCGCCCGCACAAGACGAGACTTGTCGCTGCTCTGGGTAGTTAATTTGCAAAAAAAATCGATTTTCGCATTGCAATTACAGTGTCGCGTGGACACCTTTTCGCTCAGCTCAGGCGCTGTTTTCGTATTGTTTCCTACTTTCCGCGAATGTGCATTTTGGCTTGCAAAATCTTGGGGCAGTTGTAGTTTCGAGGTAGCTTATGCTTCTTTTCTTTGCCGTACCACCCGTAGTGCTTCGTGTTCATCCACTGTCGTATATTTTTCTATTTTTAATTTATTTGGAACTCTGTTATAGTCAGAGTGCTGCAGTTACTTATCGCTGCCCAACAACTTCTAACCCATTTACCGCAACACTAGATTTCCCATTACTCAGTGTCCGGTGTCAGGATTTCCGCTGTCAATCTCATTCCTGTGTAGGTCCTTTCTCGTTACGCGCTGGTAGCGATTGCTCGCAGTCGAGTTCGAGTTCTTCAACCGCCATCGTTCATAACCCCCCCGTCACCACCGGTAGCCACTTGTCACCATCACTGGATGATTAATGCGACCGAATGGCAAATGCGCCAAATTACGGACCACGAGCAGCCGATCTCGCGTTCGTAAACAGCGATTTTACTGATAAGGAAGTCGATTATTGTTTATTCAGCATTATTTCTAGCCGGAGGGCTTCAAGGCGGTTGAGGTTTGGCAATGCACTTTCACCGCGCCCTTAATCATAAACACGATCTACGCCTTGTTTAGCATCGACAATGCTGCAAAACCTGGTTTGGCAGGCAAGTTTGCAATTGCCGAGCAACGATCATATGTGCTGTGAAACGATGCTGCAAACTTTTCAAAAACCTGATTATTAATCGCGGAAACCCTGATGCAAAATCGAGGCTTAGGTCGACACCTTTATGGCCGCTCACAGTGCTCCCGCAGTATAGCTGGCTAAAAAGCAGTCGCAGGTTTTAGGCGGAGGTGGGGTTTAAAAAACTTTTTTGTGCGGAGGCATAGTTCCATTTTTCACTCATCATGTTTTCAGCTTTTAAGCACCGATTGCTCAAGATTTTACTTTTTTTGGAAATAAACGTTAGATACATTTGAAGCATTTACAAAAACTTGATGTAGTTTAAATCTCGGTATTGCAAAACTTACAAGCAACAAGTGTATAAATTCGTGGAAAATTTGCATCTTTGCCGAATTTTATCGGGCTTTGACATGGTCGAAGCGGGAAAATGCTTTTGTAGTTAGAGCGAATGCGGAGCCATGATACAAATAAAACTCAGTCCACTTCTCACCCTTGTAGCACAGCTTCTGAATCTTCAAACGCAATTTAATCGGGACGTTGTTGTCATTTCCGTTTTGTTCCTTGGACAATAGCTGGAAGATTTGTTGGAAGATTGCTTTAATGTGATCATTGAGCTCCGGTTTAAACTGTAACAATACGAGGTTTCCACTGGATGTTGTGTGATATGGGGGGTTTCCCGCAGGAACGTCAGACTTTCATTGAATGCTGATTAGAACTTTGCCAATATTGCTTAAATTCTATTTGGGTTTAACTGAAAGCAGTTTCTTTGCATGTTACGCTATTGAAACGGTAAAAAGCCTGGCATCGACGTTTTTTCTTTGATGTAAATACCCATCTCGCACCGCGAAGCCTGAAAGAATAGGAGGCGCATTAAAAACCACCTACTTTCAAAATCACCGCTTATTTGCAGAAAGTTTTTGTGCTTATCTCTTGCAAGTGCAAATGTTATGCGCAATTGCAAAATCAACGCGTTGGAGATGCTGTGAGGACCGTTTTCAGTCATTAGGCTTCAAAGCATGCTGAAACAGAATTAAATCGATTTTTGGTGAAAATATGATGGCATGTTGTAAACTTTTTTTTATTTCATCAGGGACTGACCGTTTATATTGGGAAATTGCAGCTTTCTTTTATAGCATTTGACCGTTTGCCAATTTTGCGAATACCACTATTACATTAATAATAATTACTGACTTTTTGCGAAAAAAGAATGCAAGCAGATCTTCGATACCTGCGAAAAATGCTTATTTTCGTCGCGCTGTACATCGCCACTAGCGGTCGCTTTCGCGCTCTGGTTGCTGATTTGGAAAAAGTGAATCTTCATTTCAAACCAAATATACGCACAGGCGCGTTGTGGGTTGTCTTAATTGTCGACGTCAGGATGACGAGAGGTCCCCCGCATTGTACAAAATCGATGCGAGTCGTTGTTTCCAAGCGTGAGAAAATCGCGTTGAATGGACATCGCCGATTTCATCCCTAGAGACATTGCCATGACGCTAGGGTTGGGAGTACGAAGCATTATTGTCACCCACACATTTGCTTGCTAACTGTTGGCGATATTTAACGTGTCCCAGTAATTCAGTCGCGCTGTGATCCAGGCAGGCTAACGCGTTTCACACGCATTCAATAAATCTGTATTGATCGCGCTAAAGAATACCTGATATTGTGCTTCGTGACTTTTTCTTTTTTTCAACTTCTTTTGTTTTTGTATTATGGTATTGAACATGATGCCGGTGAGAATTTTTCAGCTTTGACCATATGTTGATGTATCGATGGAACTTGCGCAAATTGATTTGATTGGTCGCTTTTGATACCGCTTGTCAATCACGTGACCAGGATCGGACGTGGGCAAGTGTTTGTCTGCCAAGATAACTCTTTTATTATTGAATGTTTGTTGCGGCTGCCCACGCACTATTCGCGTACATCTGCTGTTCGCGACAAAAGTGCCGACGCCTGAAAGGATCGATCTTTTGCATTTGAAACTGGTGGCGATCTGGGCGATGTGTCCAAAGGGCGTTTGTCACAAGTGGCTTTGAAAACGCGGTGTCACCTTTGAGAATCGTAGCTCCAGCAGCTGGAAAAGTTGCACGCTGAGAGCTTCATCCGTGACTTTGTGTGGATGCGTTCAAAGTACATGTGGGCGTGGGGCGTTTTTTCTGCTATTTTTGGCGTAGTCTCGTTCTTTTTTACCTGGACTCGGGGCTCCGATTTCAGCTGTTGCAGTCCATCTTTTCTGGAAATACCACCTTTTATCACTGGCCTTGTTCTTGCGCAATGATCGGTGTACCGTGCCAGGCGAAGTTTGTGCTTTCAGCATCGGCAAAGTGCATGACGGGTTGCATGGGAAAGCCTTTTTAGATTTGTTGAGTTCTTTCGCGTTGCAGTAAATCATGGACTAAGATCAAATGAAATTTTGAAAAGTTATGCACGGTACTTGGAATTGGTAATGAAATGTCTTTTTGTCACAAGCAAGATTCTATTTGAGTAAAGACTGAAGATGCGTCATTAACGCGAAATCGATTTGCTAGCAGAACACTTCGCGGGCAATTTTTGCTGCTGTAACCCTTTCGGCGAATTGTCATTAAAAGGTTGAAGGACAGGTACCTGGAATTACCAGATGATGATCGTAGGATTGTCCACGACACAATGATGTCGATTGTGCTGAAAATGAAGCTGCCGTTTGTAGCGACGCACACTTATCCTTCATTCGCTGTTGAAATTTTTGTGGATTGAATGCTGGCAATTGTGTTTGTTCTATAATACATAAAGCTAAGGAAACCCCGTGACATTTCGGTGAAGAGTAAAGACAGCAGGCAGGTTCATTGGCTGGAATGACCTTGCTTTAGATTTTTTGTTTCTAATTGTTTGTTGTTTTTTTGTCCACTGTTCAGGGCAGGAATAGAAGTGTCGACGCCAGTCTTGACGTACAGCGAATCCAACGACAACTTCCGCAATGACCTTTCAATCGACGTCTTCTCCGACCTGTCCCTGCCTATGCCCGTGGACGAAGTGCCGACTACGCCGCAAAACTGCGCCTCAACGTCGGCCGAAAACGCAACAGTTCAACCGGTGATGGTGGACCAGGTACGTATGCTTCGTTTCGCTGCTGCAGAGCGCCGGGATTCAGGGTTGTTTTTTCGCCGTCGTCATATCCGGCAGTCGTTCGCAAATATCCGGTCTAACGCGATATTTTACGATAGAGCAGAACCCCCAACGTTGAACTTGAGCAACAATTGATGGCTCTTCACCACCAGCATAGATTCGTTGTCGACCCGCGCAGAAGTTCACCTGTGGGGCCCATTCCTGCAGATTGGACACCTGATGGAATCCCACACTCCTCCCGTCGTTGCTTAGATACCAACACACTATCTCCAATTCCCTGTTAAAAAGCAGCGCGAAAGTTCCGTTAAAGAGAAGAAAGTTATAGAAATAAATTAACAAAAAAACTTTGTAAATCATTTTTTGTGTAAGAAACTTTAGATTTACTTGATGATGAACATAACACAAATAATGAATTTTCAGAGTTTAGTTAATATCTTCTAACTCCGATAAATCGCGTTATGTTATAAGGCCAAGCTATGAACAACAGTTGGTACTCTTCAGGATCGTTTATTCCAGATTGGAAGATGGGCTGTTTATTTTTTCCAATAAATTTTTGATGTCCGGCATACCGCGCCCTGCTGTTTCTGTTCGTCACCACAGAACGTAGCCAGAATCCCTGGTTAGGAAAATGGCAAAATTTTTCAAAACACGTTGTTCGTCGGTTCAGCATCAAACTTGTTCCTTTTCATAACTTAATAATGCGCTACTCACGAAACTTGCAAAAAAATCCTTTTACGTGAACGGCTGTTCAACTTGCGAAACACTTTTCTGCGGTAACCGTGACAAGATAAAAGGCATTGGAAATTAATCGCGTGCATGCTCCAAAACATTGAGTAAACAAAGCGCTGGCCGCTTGTTGAAACACTCCTGTCTGCAAACGTCGACTCGTGCCTTCAATCCGGGCAAAACCCACTCACTCGTGTAATCGAAATTTCGCTGCGAAGTTTTCTTGCTTTTGTGATTCAGCAGCTTTCAACTTGTCCTGTTGGCTCTTTTTTCGCTTCAGTGTGAAGTTGCCAAGAAACTCAGTTTTAGCGCAACGCACACAATTGGACGCTTCATATTCGCTTCCAGGTGCTTGCCGGGGACCTTTCTGGGAAAAACACCTTTTGTTTATTGCAGTGATTATCAACGTGGGGCGAGCGCCCCGCAATGGGAACTCGCAGTTCAAAATCTGAAAATGAGTTTTAATGGCGGATAAATTCTTCCACTTGAAAAGGATTTCGCTTTTTGAAATAAAACTTTATATCTCTCAGGACGACATTGTGACTTGTGGAGATGATTGGGTAGGACGTGGCCAAAAAAAATTGGGAAACACTGGTTTAACTAGTTGAAGCACAATTACCGCGTTAGGTGAATTTCTGCTTGGAAAACAACCATTGTTTTGTTGAAATCGACAAGAAGTGCATTTTTTATGCGCCGTCGCGCTGGATCATCAGGTTTTTTCTTGCGGCTGCAGTTGTCTTAAATTCGACCAGAAATGCTGCCATTTTGTTTCTGCTTCGCTCAAGGATGCACAGTCGGCGTCTTCTTTGCATGAAACGTTTTGTAATCGAGGTCGTTCAACACAGTTTGATGATCGTCCGTCATTGTCTGAGACAGTTAAATAAAAGTTTGGCGGTAGTTTGTTCCATTTACGGGTCCATGCCACAACAGACTTTTCTTGTTTTTTGCTTTTGCTTCAGGCTTCACTTCAGTTGCTTGGTGCTCACTGACACACTCGGCCTCGTTGTTGAAAGCAAAAACGTAGAAAAAGTTCTTTTTTCTTAGTTGCAATGTTTTCGTTGGTATAGTTTATACAAAGTTTACGTTTTCTAAGAACTTGTGAGAAATGACGCCCGAGCTATGCTTCAAATCTGGTGTGTTGTGGTTTGTTCGCGAAATGTGTTGTGAATTGTTGACGAATGTATTGTGGTTTGTTCACAGAATGTGTTGTGGATTCTTATGGAAGTGTATTGTGGTTTGTTCACAGAATATGTTGTGGATTCTTATGGAAATGTGTTGTGGATTGTTGAAGAAATTTATTGTGGTTTGTTGAAGGAGTTTGTTGTGGATTCTTGAAGAAATGTGCTGTTGATCCTTTGAAATGTGTTGTGGATTGTTGCAGAAATGTGTTGTGCAGTGCATTCTTGAAATATGATGTGGATTGTTGACGAAATGTGTTGTCGGTTCTTTGAAATGTGATGTGGATTGTTGAAGAAGTGTGTTGCGCATTGTTGGCAAACTATCTAAAGTTGAAAACAAGCGAAATTGCCTGGTGAAGCACTGCGACTTACCGTACCTGCGCACTCGCCCATGCCGCACATCACCAGTTGCAGGTGTCCCTGCATTTGAAGCGAAACGGATGTGAAACGCGGTGATAGGTGTTAAAATGTTTGAAGGGTTCGCGCATTCGGTTTGCTTGTCGCCAGTTACAATTCTCCATGTCGCTGCTACTGGCAGTTGTCATTGTTGTTGACAGACGCTCTGCAGGCTTCTGTGTTGCTGTAAATAGTCGCGTATTGCAATGCTTACACGCAGAAAACATGTTTGGAGAAAAGAGGTGTTGCTCGTTGCTAGAAAACGTGAAGAAGGGCTCGAGGTAAAGATCCGTTTCTGAGACTTGTGGCCTTTCAGCAGCGTGACTTAAGGGAATTGTCAGGCATAGGTCGTAGCTTCGAAAATATCTCCGTTTTCACCTACAAACGGTTTAGACTGCAAAGGTATTTTGAATAAAACTTTCCTAGTTCAACTGAAAACTAATCGTAACCAATTCGCTTACGTCCAAATGTGTGAAATTTCATGGTCAGAGCATGAGTCCAAAGCCGAGACCGTTTTGTTGCTCTGTAGCGATTCGTTTTGATTTGTCTGGTTGAACGAACTGGGAACAAGCTCATTATCGGTTGCGAGTCTTATCGAGGCAACCACGGTGGCCTCGTTCTTATCCCTCCTGCCTTGGGTCAGTCTTTGCGGTTTTGAAATCGTGTCAGATGCTTGCAACAAAGTGGCTGTGAATAGATCCTATCGCTCACCTGAACCATTTGTCACTTGAGAGACGGCGTGGCGTGCAAAATCGACTTTAAAACCTAAATTACGAAGCAATTTGACTCAGCATTGTGGCGTTGAACGAGCTTAGTCTACGTTGCAAAGCTTGTGGTTACGAAACAACGAAAAGCAAGATTCGAAATTATGTTCATATCAAAGACAATATATTCATGAACGGGCTGCTACGAACGTCTCATAATGCTCTGTTTATATCCAAGAGTCAGTTTTCGATAAGCAACGGTCGGTGGTGTCATGTTACCACGATCGGGCAAGAGCCAACGTTAAATCCTTGCATAATCGCTCATCCTGTCTCTGCTTAAGGACGTGCTTCGTAGAAGATTCTGTTTTCTGTCTGCCGCATCACATTACGTGTCCCACGGGGCTTAATACAGCGACACTGCGAGCAAAGTTCGTAATAAAACATTTTTCGCCGCAGATGCGCTGAAAATTCTATCATTATCGCGGTCGTTTGCGATCGAGCAATGGTTTTGCGTTGCCAGGCGCGGATATGAGAACTTCTTGCGATAGACCGCGATGAGGGAGTTTTGGAAATTTTCTTTTTGTTTAACAACTGAGACTGATGTGGGACGAAAACGACTTGTAACCTGTTTATTCAAACATTTCCTGGCTAACCGGCAATGGCTTGGTGAATTGATCTCTGAAATACAATCACAAATATCATACCGTGCTTTACTGAAAATATGTTCCTACTTTACTGAATAAGACAATGACGAACGTTTTCCCTTTATCTTCCTAAAAATGTAAAACTCACATGTTAACGGATTATCACGTGAGGTCTGGTCGTGCGAAATGTAATCTGTGTGAGATGAACTTGTAAGAAAGCGAATCACTAGGAAACTTGTCACGAAGTTAGTTGCACTCCAAGGTCCGGTGTTTGTTTCCAATCTGCAGGAAGCTTATAAATTTTCGCTCCATCAGTTGAAAGTTGAAATTCTATTTGAGGTCTGCGTAAAAGAAAAAAGGGCCACTAGATGTGAACAATCCTTAACGACTTTCAGCTGACGTGTTCCGAACCAAAACCAACATTTGCTATTCGCACACAGGAAAAATTAGTAGATAACAAAACTATTCTTGTTCGCGCGTTCAGCACGAAGCTAATCCTGCGTATTCGAGAAACTTAAACAAGGTTATTGTGATGGACTGGTCGGTCGACTTACTTGCCACTCCGGGGCAATCCACTGTAGGCCGATCATGCGGCTTGCAACGAATGCTGCTGCTTTCTGCTGCATTCAAATCGCGTCACGTGTTATGGTTGTGTGCTCGCACGTGCTCGGCGACCTTCCCGGGACAAACGTGTTTATTTTTAGCTTTCCTGTGTCGAAACACTTGTTTTTGTTCGAAAGGAAAGCCGCGCGCTTGTTTAATTTGAAAGAAAATAACCCCACGATTCTGCCAGCGCCAGCCTGTGCACGGCTTGGCAAAGTACTGCTCGAAAATGTCGCTGACCAGAGTCGTGATTAAGACTGGAGACCTTGAAGATTTTCGAATTGACTTAAATTACAGTCGTTGATTGCGAGCTGTTTCCAGTTCGCGATGGAGGTGCCCGACGTCGGTGGCCGCACGTCTAAATGCTTTCCTGGTAATTCACACTAAGTGTTTCAACGTTGCAGAAAAGGTTGCTGACTTGTTATTCGTTCTGTGATTTACTTCGTTCGCTTTTCAGTTCTGAAAGCGCTGCCCTATCATTCTTGTTCATCTCTGTCTGTTTTTGCATATTTCCTTTGAAGATGAAAGAAATTCCTGTCAGGTCTGCCGAACCATGCTCCGGATAGAAAGCAGCAGCCCATAAATGAACGACTTAAATTTGCTAAGCGATTATTTTGAAGCCGCTAATAGTCTCAATTGTTAGTTAGTCTCCGGCCCTTTGATGTCAACGGCAGATCAAAGGGACTTGCTTCTGACGCGCCGTGCTTTCGGCGTTGACTATGGCAAGTTTTCACTCCTTCCGCACCTACTGGCGTTTGTTCTTGAAGGTTGGTTTTTTCTCAGTGTGAACCTTGCGCCCTGCGTTTAAACTGTTCGTTGATGACCGCTGGTGTTTTATTAGTGTATTCCAACAAGAACCGTCGCCAGAAAGTCTTCAACAGTGTGGCTTTGCGTTTATACAGGATGGCTTGGTATTTAAAATTTGCTAAAATCTCCACTGATTTGTTGTGTTTTATATTTCAATTTGAGGTGCTTGGTGCATTGTTTGGTGGGGTTGGTGGGGTTAAGCCCACCGAAGCCTCCCCGCGGCCACGGGACTGATTCCAACCAAGTGTTCCCGAACCTTCTGTACAGTTGTTCGAATGTTTGAACCCTGTGGCTTCATAAGCCGGAGGTCTTGTCCTCTAATTTACCGCGCCATACGAATCAGTATACCTGCTTGACTAATCCCTGGCTCGAGACCTGTTGAGAGTGTACTGAGTTACTTGTTTTTTAGAGATACCTTCAGTATTTACTGTGCACGGAAACGTTTTTGCAGTTTCTTTCTCCCAGCGGTTGTAATTGTAGATGGGATTATGTCGTAACAATGGGGGCGCTTCACGCGAAATTGTGGCATTGACCTGGTTGTTGCGATCCGATACCCTTGACTGCTTTCAACTCGTCAAGCAGTCCCGATTTTGTGTCGAAAAGCAGGGACTTGATAAAACGGTAAAATCATTTCCGACTTTAAACGTTCGAAGGTCGAATTCATCCCAGATAATGTTATTGAAGTGCTAGAAAATGTCCAGCAAGTTAAGCCGATTAAAGTTTATGAAAATAAACGCGCTGACGCCTGGCGGCACTTGGCAAATAAACAAATCTTGGCTTATGCGCGTCGCTGTCGCCACATCTTTCACTACCTGAACTCCGCCCTGTCCGTTGAGCTGACGCAACAAATAGAAACATGTGTTCGGCGGGCACCACGTAGCAGTTCCTCCGAAGAGATTGTTGAGCGCTGCTGCAATCCGATCATCGCTGGTTGGCGCTGTCGACGCGTGACTGCGCTGCGACTCTGCGAGTTGCCTTTCGCAGTGCGCCCTCCGGCGCATGTTATAATTTCATTCGTTGTCGCACTACCGCCATCTACCGACCCGAGAAGAACGGTTTGACCTTTCGAAAGGTTCATCCGGCATGACTTCTTGCGGTGTTTTTTTATCGTTGTACAGAGCTGGTTGAGCGTGTGTTTTTCATCACACAGCGCTCAGTAGGTGAATGCATTGCTGCAACATAGACTAGCATTGCGTTGGTGGGGTTTTGCTGGTGGTGTTGGTGAGCATTGCCGTCTGGGTGTTTTTCCACGTTTGTCATTTTGTTTCAACTGACGATCGGGTCAACAATGCTGACGGTAACAGCGCTTGACTACTTTGTGGTCAAACTGGTTTGTGTTATGTGAATTGAATTCTCTTATTTCCTTCCATGAGGTTGGTTTGAATCCTGGAAGCTCTCGATTGGTAGCAGAAAATGTTTATTCATCTTGATTATTTCTCATTTTTACCCCTTTCGTTTTTGGGCTCTGCTAAAAGGAAGTCGACCGTTAACCTACTCCATCGACAAAAATCCAGTACTGCACGTACCAGTTGGAGTTGGCTAAACAAGTTTGTTATCAGGAAAGTATACTAAAATAATTTGCCTTTGTCTAAGCGCGTGATGATTTGCGTACCTGCGTCGTGTGTCGGAAAATAAAATTCAGATTAAAGCATTTGGCAAACTTTAAGCCGGCGTTTTCAGTTTCCGCAACGTTTTTCTTTGTCTCGTTCTCGGTCGCACATAAAGTAAACCGTTGCGTGACGATCCCCATCAAGCAAGCGAAAGCGGTCCGCTGCAGTGCCGACGAGTCACGTGACCCTTTCCGTCTGCACAAACCGGTTTGAGCTACGAGCAGGTACTAAATTCTGCTGCCAGGTTGCAAACGCTTTGCTTGCAGAGCTCCGAGCATCCCTTGCTGCAGTTCGATCAAATCTTCGCATTAAAGTCTTTGCGACCGTGAGCAAACTTTCGCTTGTCCCGGTGACAATACATATCACTCATCATCCGACGTTGGGTGGGAATGTCGTGTCAGGTCCTGTCTTGCCTCGCCACACCGAAGTCAAATATTCGAGTACAATAGGTGATAGCGCGCCGGCTCTCCTCCTTTCTTTTGATCCTGCTTTCTTACGAGAGTTACGTCGGCGAAGGGATTGCGATAAATATTGTGAGTTTCTTATTGGGATGCTGCCGTTTGTTGTGCGCCTCAGCCACTTGTTTTATTTTCTTCATTTGAATTTTTGATTAGAAATGCTAATTCATCAAGCACTGGATTTAAAATCAGGTACGAATTGCGTTTCTATCAAAGGCGATAAAGACGGTACCCGTGATAATTTTTCTATCAGGCATTGGCAAATCTCTTGAACGCTCTTCCGACTGATTGTTGCTTTTAGGTTGAGTATGTTTTTGTGTAAACAGCCGTTCGCAATAGAGCGACGATGATGGTGGCATGCACTGACTAACAGGACCAACTGCACCAAACTAATTATGCCAAATTAACTTGTACATTCAGCTTAGCGGTCTCACAAGACTTCGTGTATCATGCCAATCGCTGTGTACCATCGCAAACGGTGCTTGCCTGTGCAGGGCGTTTGCGGTTGTTACAAGGTGGTGGTGAGAGAAAGATCGCGTCGCGCGACAAGTTAATTGCTTTGCGATTTCTTTCCGCGAAAGTTGCACAAAGCTGGTGTATGTAAATGGCGCCTGCTTGGTGTGCGCGACCACATACAATGCCAGAGTCAACTTTGTTTTGAAAGCTGTTTGACTGTTGTTGCGGATGGACCTGTTTCTTCGCTTTTCGCTGACTCGTTCAAGCAGACGTGCACCAGGTAACGTGTTCTTGAAACTCTGCACTTGTGGAACTGCCTTCATTTTCAGTCAGTTGATGCTGCGGTTCAAATTAGAAAGGTACGAAAGTCACGTTTAAGGCAACGCAAAGCTTTCATGTGATGCACACTCGATGTCTCTGTTTCATTTTAAAACACACGTAAGTTTCTACCAGAGTCGACGGACGAATAGCAAATCTCGAGTGTTTGCATTTCTCTCTGTATTTCTCACCTGTTGAGTTTAATGATTAAATCGCCACCGTTATTTATTAACTCATCAAGATGATATTTTCCCATGCCATGTTATAATATCGTCGATCGGCTGTGACAACTAAGCCCACTTTGACGGTTTATAGTGTCCAACCGTCAAATTCCAACCCATACATCTTTTGTTGCAATGCCCCGTCGCGAATTAATACTCCTCTGTCACAGTCGTTTACAGCGTAAGAACTTTTTGTTCGGTGTTGTTTACCTCACGAAACAGTAGGGAAGGGTATCAAATACCTGTAGCATCCTTGCGAGGCCAGCGTTACGGAGATTAGGTTTCTTCGATGTCCTTGTCGGCGCATCAGACTAAAGCCTGGCGTGACACGTCGCAGTTAACTTGCGATTGTCCATTTCCCACCAAAACAATGGCTCTCAGTTCGTGTGTCTTAACGACCGACTGGTAATCATATCCCCAAGTGATATCAGTTATTAGCGATATGCGAATGTCCGTTACGATATTAAAAATAACCGTTATGATTTGGCCTATAAAAACTTTCGTCCGTTCCGGATTGCGTTTAAATGCCGAGGTAGCTGTCTTCATGTCGGGGCGTCAAGTATTGGTGCGTTTGCAAGGAAATAGGTTCTTCTGAAGGAAGAAGGAAAATAGGTGCAAGGGCTTACCAGCGTTGTTACTTGTTTTTATCGGCTCTGTGACACTAAAGGTATTTGGTATTATTGTCCTGGATTTTGTATGGCGTGGTTAGCATGGTTTAGGAGGTAAATGAATTTTGCGTTTGCAATGCTTTGTTGAAGTTATTAAGTTCCTGTTAAAGTCGTCGCTGCTTGTTCCGTCGACTTGCACAGGTGCTTGCTGCATCTGCAGGTAGCGTCACGTGACGGCCGTGATCAGATAGTGCTGTTCAGTTCGACGTACCTACCGCTAAACCCTCTCGCGCATCGTTTATTTACCTAATTTAAGCGACGCTTGCAAGTCGGTTAGCGCTGACGTCATGAGCTCCGGGTCCTGCCTTTCTGATGCCCGGGGCCTGCTGCTTCAATCAATGGTACTCATTGGCCTTGGAGGTTTGTACAATGGAACTTTAGCATTAGTAGTAACTGTTCGAGGCAGTGATCGCAACCCCGCTCTGCTTGTCACCCTCGAAATGACAGGTAGAGTTCGAGCGTTTGTTTTCAAACTGTTGCCATCGTGGCAAGGTTCACCGCTGCGAGATGACGCTTTCGTGTACGGGCTTGCCGCGCTCTCTTTGCGCTCGTATATCATGCAGCGCCACCTTGCGGTCCCTCTGCTAAGCTCAATAAAAGAAAACTGCATTTTTAAACCAGCGGTCAGTTACTACGGGACGCTATCTCACTTCCTCCTACTCAAAGAGAATTTTATCCATTCTGTACCGAAATGTTCTTTCTCTTTTATTGGATGTCATCGTTTGGATGTGACCAATCCGATGAGACCTAGTTTCTCCAGGAAGCGGGAAGAGGAGAAAGACAGGATTTACATCTTTCCTATATCGCAGATATCTTTCCAGGGCAGTGGCAGTGTGGTAGATATTTTATTGTGACGTTGTTAGCCAGGAATTTTTAATTTTCACTATTTAAGTGAGGAGGCAAGATGAAAAAGAGTCTCTTCAGACTTTCAGGGTGGAGAGGAGGGCTGGAATTGAATGAGCCCAAGCAATTCGACGCCAGTTTTGATTTGCTGGGTCAGAAGCCGCAGCTTTGTGTTTGAGTTGAACAAGAACCCAGTCGCAACTTTAGAAACTGGCCGTTCCTTCCAGTTGGCAGCGTGTAGATGAGTGCTTTGCAAGTAATAAAAAACTGTCGAAGCTGATTTTGGTCTACTAATTCAAGCAGCAACAAGACAGTCGTTGTAATTCAGTTGCGATCGGTTCAGGTTAAAGCAACATGATGTTTATCAGCGCCAACAAAGTACGAAAATGCACTGGGAAAATGGCAAGAAGTGTGTTTATTTGATTCAGGATATAAATTTTGTGTACGGAGTTAACAGTCGAAGTTATGTAGCGACGTTGATTGTTATCTGCAAGCACTTTGCGGAATTATGGAAATTGCAGCATCTCCTCTGTACGGATTAAAGGACAGTAAAGACTTCATGAAAATTCTTGATATGAATGGCCAACCGATAGTGGTTCAGCAAGGAACCATAAGGGTAAGTGCCGATTTTTATCGGTAATTAGTTTTGTATTTCCTTTACAATCTTGTTTTTACATAAGATTTGCAACGAAGAGGCATCGGCGTAAAATGTTAATTTTTTGTTAAAACTGCTGTGCGATCGGTCATCGAAGAATCCTGCAGATGGTAAAGATGTTTTGCTGTCAGTGTTTGTCCAGCAGGGTTTTGAAAAAATGTCAGCCAATTTATAATTGCATAATTAGACTCCTATATGCGGAAGTACACTTGTATGCGAGTCGAGGACCGGCAAAAGAAAGATACAGATTTGGCAGCAAGGTCGAGAAAAGGTAGTTGTTGCCGGACCACTGTGAGCAGTGAGGTCAAATAAAATTTATCCTTGCAAGTTTAGTGCGGACGTTGAAGCTTGGCGTCTGAGGAAGGTTTTTCTGTTACTGCTGGTTGCTTTCAGCTGGAAGCAACTGTCCAACCCCAAAATGTCAAAATGCTGTCTCGTTCTGCGCCACACACAGCCGTGCTTCCGAGTATGACCTTCGCGAATATTTAAACTGCTTCACTCCTGACAAGATACATTTTTGACGTTGAAGTTGAAGCCGAAAATCCCAATAATTCGCGTGGTATCGTAATTTCTTGCAGTCGCACGCTTTCCTGTCTTTGTCCCTGCGTTTTTTCTTCATTCAGAAAATGTCTTTGCGTCAAATACCGATTGCATAACGAATTCGTGTGGGTTTTGGCAAACGGGCTCTGCATGGCGCTGCCAGTGACCGGCCGCTTATCAGCCCGTGTTGTTCACCGCGTCAAAGAGTGATTGTTCCGGCGAAACGTTTGACTACGCTCCGAGAATCGACGCGAACCGACATTTTGCTTCGTCTCCTGGCGCTTTGCGCGTGTGCTTTCTCCACACCAGCTGAAATCTTTTGAAAAGGTTGAGGCGTTTTTAGAAACGTACTGTGATTTTCGACGACGATCAAATGCTGGAATGCCGTTATGCGGTGAAATGTATTTCCAACGCTTTCCAGAGATATGTGGACGCTCACTTGGCTTGTCAGTTGTCGTTGAAAGTGATATTCGTCACTCCATGCGTGCCTTTCCACCTGTGCCGCAAGTAAAGTTCCCTCAAGCGTCCTGTAATTGTTTGTGGTGAAGAACCTTTGAGCGGCAGGTTTCGATGCAAACGAAGATCGTGGTTAATGTGCCGCAAATGCTTGCATTTAATTTGCTTCTTTAATTTCGTCTTCGAAAAGGGCCGAAAGGTGTATTTCCGGAATTTTTTTCCAAAATCAACGAGAACACCGAGCACTTGACGATGGCACTGATCGACCGACCGACCGCACTGCGCCCATGCAAGATCGTTGCTACAAAACAAATCAGTAATTCACCCAATTGTTCGCACCCTCTTAACTTGCGATTCAACTTTTGTTTAAACCCTCGCGCATTGAATGGTTCAAGCTGCGAACCCAAGCGACGCTGTTAATCAGGTGCAAGGGCGGTTTCACTCCTCCGCTGTCCACTGAATTTGTAAACCAGCGTTGGACTCGATCAGTATTTCTCATCCTATTGGCCACTGCGGAGTTTTCGAGTGGGCCACGGAGTTTGGACAAAAATATGTTAGAAAACAGTTATGATCACTACAGCGTGAGGAACACTGATTGTGCTCAGCAGCAAGATTCTCACTGCACTGCATACGGGAATGAATTCGCTACTTTAGAATAATGTGTGCTTATGTGTATCACAGTAAAGCCTATGTTAACAAGGTTGTGGGTCTCGCATATTTTGTCAAAGGTTATCTTGGCCACATAAGTAAAAAGTTGAGAAACACTGGACCAGACGATTACTGAACATTGCTGCTCACATCGCGTATTGACAGTTACTTTTGTGGGTTTAATTTATTATAAGTGGCTAGCACTAGTTGGCACGAGCTGGTCAATGCTCATGACGGCTGATGCTCCAAGCTGTGCACATGACTGAATGTCGTCTTCGTGTCACTTTGCGAGTGTGACAACCAGTAGAGGTATTAGCAGTTAAGCCGCAGTGTGTTCAACAACCCATATTATTGCCTTTATAAGACCCAGCAAAAGTGGAAACTTGTCTTCGGTTATTGAATATAGTACATTGCTGGCTTTCCGTTAAGGACTTACGATACCAAGTGATCATAAAGTTCATGCAACATTTTGTTTATTGTGGTTTCCAAAATTGTTCCAACCTTGTGCAATATAAGTTGAATAGAAAACAATTTTGCTGAATAGGCTACGAACCGACAGGGAAGGCTTATTCTTTGTTCCTTGGTTTTGCACGTGCTTACGTTAATATGGTAGAAATCTATAAATGGTGTTCGTTAAACGGCACACCAGCCTGTATATATTCAACTGTTAAATCAATTTCTCGCGAAAAGTAAAATATTGCTGTGCGTCGAACAAGTAAAATTTTACAAGCTACGATTGTATGACGCAAATACGATGTTCATATCTGCGCTATTTAACTTCCTGTTTTTTAATCAATTTTAACTTCGTCAGGTATGTGTCACTTTGTTTGATGCCCTCATCCTTGTATCAAATTTGCAGCCAATCGAGGAAAATGTTTACTACTGGCGATCGAATGCAGAGCGAGCAAAATCACTGAGGGACCTGACGCCACATAAGTCCAACAGCCACTTGAGCGCAAACTTTGCATAGTGTGCAAGCCATATCACGTTATTTGTGACGAAGTGGCATGTGGTAATGCCTTTCATGTCATTTTAAAAATGCATGGACTGTTGTTAGTTACAAATAGAATGACCGCCTGGGCTTCTCTTACCTCCCGCCGGTGTTAAATTACATTCTGGTTTACCGTGCACGCTAGATGGCGTCCTACTCTTGGCAAGGCGCAAGCGCACAGCTGTGCTAATTTCTCATAGAGCGCTTCAAGGTTTAACTCCGTGTAGTTTGTGCAAAGGTGGTTTCATCAGAAATTTAGTTGTTTTTATCAATCAAGTTCCTGTAATTTGTTCGTAATGCAGACATCAAAAGGTTGAAAATGAATGCAAAATAAAAATGGGGAAACTCAAATCTAGGTGTTAGAGCAGGTGCTATAGCTTTTTTGCAGTCCACGTAAGTTTACCCATGTCGAGCCACGTGCGTTTATAGACCTGCGATTTGTGATTTGCGCTGATGTGTCATCCTGACATATTAATAGTTTAATTTCCGCAGTCATGCAAGCACTCGGTGACATGCACAACAGCACACGCTCTAAACCCAGTTTAATGATGGTAAAACATTTCCTGCAGCATCTCTGTGGACATTGCTTTTGTTGGAACTTCGCTACGCTGTGCATCTCGCGGATGGCCGTTGGATGGTCGAAAAAGATGATCGTCATAAATCCGTCCCGCACAGTTTGCTGATTAAATACGCGGAGACGCCCTAAACGTGGAATTAGTAATAGAATTAGCCTTCGCGCTGCGCCTTTTGTGTTTCCCGTTGATTCGCCCTAAGTTCCATGATCGTGGTGAAGCTGCTTGAAGTCGCGGACCGATCTTATGTGTGCAGAGATCATATTCGTTGAAATTCAGTGTTTGCGTGACGCTTTTTAGGAAACCCTGTGTCCATTCCGTGATGGGAGATTGATTTCTGCTTTTGTGGAAACGTCCGTTGATCGTTTTCAGTGAAGTCGAAGATGTTTTATTTTGAAGTACGATCTATGGGTCTGTCAAACAGCGGCTTTTAACCGATCGAGTGCCAAGCTACTGTGCTTCCAGCTTTTGTTGAGAAAACAATGCACCCTGCATTATAGGCACATGCTCGAACATCGCGGCAGGTTGACCAGTTTGGCTTGAAGTTGTTGGTTTGGGTTCCTTTTGAACTATTTTTTGTCCCTAAGAACATGGACGTGCTATGCCGCTGTAACTTAGAATGATACGGGTATAATTGATATAGTTGCTTCTTGCGGCTGTGTGTCATCAAAGCGTAATGGGTATCATGTTTAGTTAAATTCGATCCAAACAACATTGCGAATCCGCGAGCGGAGTGGTCACCAGTTTCATGAGAGATTGTTTACAGTTGGTTTGGAATGAAAATAGAGAAAAGCGCTCAGTAGAAGTCATTTGTTCTCACTCCATGTTGTATGTGTTTGATATACACCCATAGGGCAACTGTCCCCGGTTGGTTGTTCCTTGGAAATAATAGGAAAACAGAACCACTTCACCTCTTTGCTTAACCCACTTTCCGAAATTGGTTTATTTTAATAAATTCGTCAATTTTGTGCCTTGTTGTTACGCAAACAAGTGGGATTAGTTCTGCTTCTCTCAACGATTGGGTAACGTGCTTTGTCATTGGTTAAGTTCAGCGAGTGCACTAAGCGTCTTTCCTGTGCTCACGGAAGGCTGGAATTCTGTCTCGTCACTGTTGCTTTTGTTACTGACTCGTAAAAACTCGCGACGGTTGCTTTTTCTGCGAAGTACCAACGTTTGCGAAATGCTGTTCGAAAAGAAAATCTAGTAAATGCCCTTTTGACGAGGGACGCAAACAGCCTGGCGATAAAAACAGAAAACAATAAATCGCTTGAAGAGAAACAGTTTCTTTGGGTGTTTCAGTAGAAAGAGCTTCCAGTTTTCTTTTAGTCCTTCATATCCCAGCGTGTGGAGCGACTCATAATGAAATATGCATTTCATTGGCTTATTTTTGCTGTGCGTAAGCTACAGAAAGATCAGTGCGTTTGTTGAATGATCCTTTCTCTGGATTTTCTCTTATTCTTTTGTGTTGATTTAACATCCTTCACAAAAATCAAAGCGGCCATTAGTTTCAGCGCTTTCCAATATTGATAATAATTGTTTTAATGCGAGAAATCTTACGTCAGAATGCGGTTAGTTATTCTTGGAAGAGCTGGGGTAAAGTTACGACAACAAATACTGCCACGTAGATTCACCTGCTTGTCATAAAACTTTCCCCCCGTGTGTTGTATAACGCTGTTTTATTTGCTCCTTCGCTTCAGCTGTGTGGTGCTCGAACTGCATAAAAGCGAGATTGTTTCCTCTTCGATTCTGTCCCAGTTGTTGGTGAATCTTTTTAGTTGTTTTGTTCACTTGATAAAAATTTTTCTCACGATGTTTTCGCGAAGGTTAACATAGAGACTTTTTTTCGCAGCCGGCAAACTTCTTGGTGTTGGAATTTAGTGCTCGTTAGTTTCAAAAGGCTGCACCTTCCTTTTTTCCTTATCTCTCGTTTGCCTTTTTTCCTTGCGTATGCGTTATGCGTACGCGAAAGTGTTTGTTTTCATCATAATCGTCTATTGTGCGGCGGAAAGTTTGGTTTTGTTTGGTAATAACTTGTCCGTTGCCTTCGTCAAGGCGACGTCGATTTAAATTTCCACACAGCTGAGCCGTCTTTCGTGGATCAGATAGACGTTGGGGCGCGAGCGTACGGCAGGTTGCAGCAAATGTAGCCGGTGGTTGCTGCGGACTGGTATGGACCACAAAGGATAGTCGTCAAGAAAAAGGTTTATGCAGTTGATCAGATTTAAATATTTGGAGATATTTCCGTGGCCATTTTGAGGACACAACGGCTTTTGCGGTTGTGTGGTACACAGTGTAACAAAACACAGGAACTGCATTAACTTCAGATTAGGCGGGTTCAAGATTTTGCGACATGTGATGGTACAGAGCAGGAGTTCCCAACCTGGGGTACATGCACCCCTAGGGGTACATTTGCCTATCGGAAGGGGTACGTTTTAGGTTAGCCATAGAAGGTAACGATATGTTTATATATGATTTATTTCCAAATATTCTAAAATATGAAAGTTCTATTAAAAATTCAGTGAATTTTTGTTATTTTACTCAGCCTTCTTGTCATAAGGAATTGTAGGGGTACATGTTCATCTGTCAAAATGCTGAAGGGGTACATGGTCAGAGAAAGGTTGAGAACCCCTGGTATAGAGGTTCTCAAAAAAGACCGCGAGCACTTTTTGAATACTTCTTGCGCAGTTGGGGCTGTATTCTCATGTCTCATTGTCGTATTAAAGTTTTCAAAAAAATATATATATATTTTAAAGAAACTGTAAGTGATTTTGTTCTTTGTGCAAGTGGAAATTTGTATGTGTATGTTACTTTAACTAACCATTTAAATTTGGCCACGATAAAATGCTCCATCGATTAATAACGCGTGTTGCGTAGTCCACAGGTCTCCGTGTTAACTTTATTTTACGTAATACACTTATTGACAATGTTAAAGCTCTACATTCCTGATGATAGGCCGCTGACTGCCTCTCCTCCCCCTTTCTTCGATTTTGACGAGGTATACGACGACTCTGTTATTTGCAGTTTGTGAATGATTTAAATGCTCTTTTTGAATTTATTTATTTCGTCACATGCAATTGCGACTTCATAAGGTACTTACGTGCAGAGATTGGTAGTGGAAAACTCCAGGTTTGTATTGTGCTCAATATATGGAGTTGCAGTCTTAACCAAAGATTTCTGGCAAGTGCAACATGCAAAGAATGTGAATGTTCGTTAAGTGTGTTCTTTATATTAACTTCGCAGAAACTTTTTCGCTATCACACTTTTTGTCTTAGCTTGTTGTTATGTTATAGTGAAATCTTCGTCCTTTGGCAAAGACGTACCTCATGCGGTAAACATTTGACTGACAACTTGGCAGTAAACGTTTCACTGGCCAAACGTTTGACTGACCGCATGCGGTAAACGTTTGACTGGCCACTTGTCATCACGTCGCATTCAGTGTCGCAAATTGGTTATATGGTTATTGTCAGCGGATCTGTGTTCAGAGGAGGCAGTAAACGTTATTTCTTATTCATGCAGCAATGGTGGTTGCCCACGCCCTTAGAGAAAACATCTACTGGCGGCATACACAGCGTGCACTTTGTATAGCCGGGTTCCTCTGTCTTCCGGAGCGGCGTCGTTGTCAGGGCGCTCACCCAGTGCTTCGCTCCTGTTCGATTCAAAGTGACTCGAACCAGTGTGAAGCAGGTCTCCGTGTCACCGACGTCGCGGGACACGGTCGCCTGCAATCCAATTAATTCGCAAAACCTGCTCGCTTCGCTACTTCCGAGTTCGTTTCGTGCGTTTGTCAATCACTTCTCGCACGCGCGTCCACTATGCCCTGTTTTGTTCCGTCCACGTGCCGCTTTTCCGAAACGCGTTGCGTGTTGATGTTGCGGGGTGTGGGGCTTGCTTGACCCTGACACGCTGACTGGCCCATTTCCTGCTTCTGTCGAACGCGCCGAATCTTTCACCTGCTGTCGAGCGCTTTTCGTCGCAGCATCTGATATTTGAGGCAGCCATCTGGACCTGACCTTGCACAGCCGTTGACGCTCGCTGCTTCCAGGCTGTGCATTTTGCAGCATTTATCACACTTTTTTTCCCGACGTTCACTTGCGACACATGAAGCTCATATTTTAGCTGGATTGAAGTAATGGTGAAACAGAAATACGCGCGTAGAAAGGGATGAAACAATAACTCGCCTGAGCTGAATATATAGAAAAAGTACGAAACAATGTCCTGTCCTTCATATTTTATATCGATATCTGTTTATTTGTTGCAGAATGGCTACCAGTGCCCCCCAGCTTACTTCGCCAGCGATATATCCCAGCACGGACGTAACCTGCAGCAGGTAGGCCCGCAGCGCTAGTTTCGGTTCTGCGCTGTCGTGTTGCACGTTTGTAGCAGTGTTAAGCACACACGCCTGAACGTCTCCTCTATCTTGACACCGTTTGGTGAACTTTAACTTGCATTTTCAGGCAACCAGCTTATCCAGTATGGTGGTCACCTCACAGCAGCCGACTCTTGTTCCCCAGCAAAACGGGCACATGGGCTACCAGTCGAGCAGCCCGGGCAATGTGGATGGCTCGAACAGCACGCACGGAAGTCCCTACACCCCCAGTCCAAACGCGGCCGGCTACGAGTACCCGACGTCTCCTCCATCAGCGAAACCGTCCATACCGTCCACGTGAGAAATTACTTTCTTGATCTCAATACCGTCCGTCGGTGGCGGTTTGATCCTCGCTAGAAAATCTAGAGCGTTTTGAAAAACAACGACATGTCTTTTCATACATAGCTGTTGAACCAACAGGAAAAGCAAGCAGAGCTGGTTAACGCTTTTACCACGCGTGGTCGATCGCATGTCGTAAAAATCTTCATATTTGAAAACAGCCGTTCTAATTTTGCCAGGATACTTTGCGTTGATGTGATGGTTTCGTTTTTTTTGAAACTTAGGGTGGCATTGTGGCATAGTTAGAAAGCGAAACAGTGTTTCATGCGCTCGGTATTTTTAAAACAGAGCTTTCCAACGTACAGAGCCCTGAACTAGTGCCTCTCTCGCATCTGTCCCTGGCAGCAAGTCCAGATATGTAGAGTTACACTTTGACAGCTAGGGTTGGCATCGATTAGGAAACGCAGCACAATCACTTCTGTAACGCAACACCGTCCGGCCCGATGACAGTGTGTACTTCAAATGTCGCTGCAATTCTGGCGCCCGCTCAATGGTGCTGAAATGTCGCAAAAGCTCATATTTCGAATCCTGCTTAATCGTCAGTTTTTTTCTAACCATCGGCTTGTGCCTGTGGCAGTAGTGTGCAGGAGTTTTGAACCTACAGAAAAGCAAGCAGAGCTGCAGGTTGTTTGTTTTACAAAGCATGTTATAATCCAAACTATAAACGTGCAAAACGGCTTCACAGAAGGTCCAAAAATTTTAATACAAGTTTGATGTTCGAAATGTTTGTTTGGTGAGTTTCATGTGTGTAAAGATTTGGACAATTTCTTGTTCATGGTGATATGTTGAAAACCTGTTGGCGTATAGAATTTAGCTCACATGAAAAGTTTAAGTAGTGTCTAAACAACCGTATCCAGTTTTCCGTTTCGAATGACAAAGAAGACCGTATCCTGTATTCGGTTTTCTGCCAGATATAAAACTGAGTTGGAGAAATCTCACTACTGTCAACGTGGTTGAGTGGGAAGTGACTAGACTAGAGCTGTAGTGCCAGTGGTTGTCAGTTCGAGTCACTCCTTTGTTGTATTGGATTTTTCTTTTGATGTTCTTACACAAGATTGTATGTCAAAAATTTTGGACCCCTTGTGAAGTTGTGATGTACATTAAGAAATGCAAACAAGGGTTTACATTTGAGCTTGTGGATTAGTGTAGGTTTAGGGTTAGCATTTAGAGTTAAGGTTTGGCGTTAGTGTTTCAGGTTAGGGTTTAGGGTGAGCGTTTAGAGTTAGGATTCATTGTTAGTGTCTAAGCTTAGGGTTTATTGATAACATTCAGTGTTGAGTGTTAGGGTTTACACTTTACAGTTAAGGTTAACGGTTAGGATTTAGGGTTAGGGAATCGGGTTTACGCTATAGGGTTACAAAAAATTATTAGCCTCCTTAATCCTTTACTCTGAGAAGCAACTGATATTTAAAGAAGTGGTCACATATTTCGCAGACGTCAGCAATTTCGTTTGATACCTTTTTTTAGTCTTTTTAAAACGTAGAGCGAATTTAAAATTTTTAAAGCGAAAACCGGATACGGTCGTTTAGACACTCCCGAAAGTTTGTAGCATTCAATATGGAATTTAAGCAGGAGTCGGAGTGTATTCAGCCACAGCAGGAGTGGAGTCGGAGTCGAAAATTTCAGACTCCGTCCGTCCTTGGCATGTAGCTCTGTGTGGTCGCTCGCTGTGCTGACGCAACGGCTGCTAGGTTCGCTGTTTACCTGCAACAGACAACAGACGATTGACTTACGAGAAACCAAGGTCTGACCGTGCAGGATCTTCCCGCACTACCCTTCCCGACCACAATTAGCTTTGGTGTGTCCCACAGCCCTGCCCATCTGGCGTTGGTGTCGCAGAGCAATCAATTCGTTTGTTCATTGCATTGTCCTCTCAGCGCTCATCTGCTGCGTTTTGTAAGACTGAAGTTACAATACAAACGCACACATTCACACCTTATAGCCAATGGATTCGCGCTGTGCAACAATGAATATTGTTTTTCCACTTCCATTCATGAGGTTGTTTGATGTACTGCGCGCCTGCATACCACAGACGCACAACGCATTGTCACTGAGCTCGCCACAGTTCTCGAGGTGGGTTTGCATTGAGGCTCTTCTTATATTTGAGTCTGCAATGGTTTGCCGTTTGTTTTCCCTTCACTGATTAACCCTTCCTGCTCCCACATCTTCTTGTGTCTTGATGTTTGGCTGGAGCGCAACAAGCACGTCATAGTTAAATGCGGTCTTGGGCAACCGCTTCTCCGCGATCACATCGCATGCATTAGCATTGTTGCATGATTCTCATCATTGAAAGGTGGGTAGAACCTAATCGGCCACGTATATGTCGAAATGAACAATTCACGCGGCACTTCTGGCCAAAGCAACTTAAAATCAACCGGCCGGGGTTCCCGTTGTGCTTCAACCATCTTCCAACGGTGGAATTAACGACTTGGCAAATACGCCGCCGTCGAATGTCGCACTGCAAAGGAAGGCGGTGCCGTTTGCTTGATTCAAGGCCATAAATTATATCTCGCATTGCTCTCTAACATGGCCTATCCGTACCTCTCGATATATCCTCCTACCGCCCGTCAGCACTAATATTGGTCCAGGACAATTGTGCTTGCTTCTTTATTTGTGTTTGCTTTAAACATGACCCTTCAACGGCTCTTGACGCAGACGTCAGTGACAGGGCGACTTTAAATGGTCGCTTTTAGTTTGTGATGCAAACTGAGGGCACAGTACGCGGAATGTTTAGTGCGTCGTAGCTGCGGAATCCGCTTTCCTTTGTGTTTGAACTTTTGTAACGGCTTTAAACTGCCCGGCCTGTAGCTTGTGCGCACTTTAACTCGGGCGAGATGGTCGTTTGCGTTAGAACAGCGTTTACATAAGTTTGTACGACTTCGCTGCAGAGTGAAATTGTCTGTCGAGTCATTCGTGACTTTAGTGCAATGGATGGAATGGAAATCTACGCATGTTTACCTCGTTACCCTGCCCCTGCAGTTGAGCTTATTCAGCCCCTGGCTCACTCTGGCACGTCATTGTGTCCAGGCCTGAAACAGCTTTAGCAAGTGTAGTAATCATTTTGTTACACGTTATAAAATTTGTTTTATGAGCTAAATCAAGTTTTGCAAATTCTAAAGATATTGGAAAATGCGCAAACTGAAAATGGGCATAACAAAAGCTTAGAAACAAGCCATGTTATTATCATTCCTGCAAATGCACGATCGACATGAGCTGTTGCAAAGCGGATAAAGTACAAGCCACCAGTAATTGATCCAGTTAAGGAATAGGTGTGTACAGGCAACCGTACCTGCGGTGTCGGTCATGACCTCCATGAAAATAATAAAACAACTACAACGCTCGGTTTGAGTCGCAATGCACAGTAACCTCCAACTGCCACGTCAGCCGAGCGGGGTTAATTTGCTAGGGACGGTGGTGTGCATACATGCAAGATTACGACTTGGCAAATCAACGCTCAAACCAAATCTTTTACTCCAATATGTTGAGATTGATGCCCGTTGTTATCGCGCACGTTTCCACCTGGGGAAGTTTGTCAAGCTGTTCGTCGGTGTCGTACGATTTGTAGCCCTTGTGTCATTGATATGCGTGCCTTGTCTGACAGCCCAGCAAACATGGCAAAGGTCATTCGCGTCGATCGCAAATACCAGGGTTTGCATAGCGCCTGTGCCGTGCAATGTGGCGCACTTGATGCATGTGCGCGAGGGAATAACCAATATCTCCAGCATTTTCACGATAATCATGCGCTGGCGAAAGTCCTTGCTCGGACGTTTTTCGCGGCTATGTTTACGCCGTGCAGTCGCCACACATGTTGGGACTTTGACCTACATTGAATGGTTTTCAAATGTTTTTCGTCTTTGGCGCATACGTTTACTTGGAAGGGGTTCATGGCTTACCACTCATTGGAAAATTAAGTCAAATTTTAATAACGACACCATGGGGGGAGTGGCAATTGTTTTAAACCAATGCTTCCCAAACTAGGGTACGCGAAAGCCTCCAGGCCTACCGTTTGTTTTTCTTCTAAAAAACTGTATTCACAACTTTCGCTTTTATCTATCGGGTTATCTTCATAAATTCTTGCATTTCTGTGCTTTTCTATTGTTTTTTAACAATGGCCATTGCGTTCCCATTGCCATTTTGTGCATGTCGTTTTTGTGTTAAGTCTTCTTAAACTTTTGATCGAATGATCTTTGGTTGAACAAGTTTCCCTGGAATAAGGTGGTACGTGGTAACAGCACCGGACCCTTAAGTGGTACGCGGTCAGGAAAATGTTGGGGACCACTGTTTTAAACCTCAAAACATAACATAAGGCAAAGCGACAGCTGGCAATTCATGTTTGAACGAAATTACTGTATTACTCATTTTTAGATGAGACGGAGATTCTTCCGTTTCAGCTGCAACTTTCGGCGTTCTTAACTCTGTTGACGACAGAGCATAGCGAATGTTATGCTCAACTGCATGGTTTTTCACTTTGGTACGTCATTTTACTAATTGTTTTGCCTTTCGTAAATCTAGATAATAGACACGATAAAATCGGTTTTATCATATTATACATTTCATTTGAGCGTAATAATTGCGTGCAAAACACAAATATGGAAAAAGTTATATTCAGAAAGCGGCAGGACACACAGTCTGCCTAAAATAGCTCTTTGTTTCACTGAAAATCTCTTCGTGGCCCATTACTGGGCCTATAGTTCGCAGTTAGAAAACCAGTGTCCGAGACAGCGACTTCCCTCAGCCGAAATCTCTAAGCAATGCTTTGCTGGTAACTCGCGCTTTTGTAAGTTGAAAACATGTTTTTTTTGTACATTTAATGACTCCCAGATGAGCCTTAGTTTGCGCAGCGTGTGTTGCTGCGACGCCAGCGCTTAACCCCCCTATCCCCGATGGTGGGGTCAGGTTCAGGTCGCGGAGTGTTCAAGACGCTTCCGCATGTTTGGCAGCTCCTGTTGGATCCAGCACGTTATGTGAGTCACCGCTAGTGTATATAGGTTGAGGCACAATAAAGTGACGTAACAAAAGAAGTAACGTCATGCGGTGTGACGTATATACGGAATGTTGTTTGTTGCTTTCGAAACACAGGTGTGGTTGTTTTTTTTCTTTTTACCCTTGCAAAGCTTATCCTACCATGAAAAGACAGACTTGTGTCGTTGATGCGTTCTCCTGGGTATAAGTGGTTGAAGACATTGTGTTTTGTGCTCCAACTACTTCATATTGGTGGGCGATGAGGTGTTGCGTATTATACTTTCAGCATTTTGCACGGCAGTTCAAGGTCTTGGCTTGTAGAATGCAGAAACAAATAAGTTTAAAGGAATTGTTGCCGCACAGCCAGTGTCTTCTGCAAAATGTACCAGTAAACCCACATTACAGTTTTGAAATGAATTCAGGAAACAAGAAACAGTGTAGTTGTATTGTAAAGTGTTCGTGGTTCTTGGCATTTGTTTTTTTGCCTATAGGTTTCTTTACTGCGAAACTGGTATTTGTTGCACCTGGTTAGACCAGCTCTGTTTGCTGTAGGACAATATTCTGTTTGAAGTCCATTGTTACGCATGCTTTATGGATGACTAGCCTGCCATTAAGTTGCACTATAGTTCCTGACGTTTTATCCATCTTGGTTGTGATATGATTGGTTGAGCCATTACACTCCGGCAGTGTTATTTTATACAAAAGCGTTGAATAAATGCCCGGCCCACTCGCTTCCGTGATCAAACTTCGCTTTCGACAGATTGCTTTTGTGCCTCCTTTCCAGTGCATTTGGAATGCTCAGCTTTCCAACGGTAGATGGCTACAATGAGGCATTGAATTGGGTGCCGTCTATGTTTGCTTAGCTCATCGGGGCCGTTTTTATCCAAAATAACGCCGGCCACGACCACGCCGCCTATCACAACACACGCAGCGCGTTCGGCTTTAAAACAACCTTGTCCTAAGTAGCCCTTTGTTCGTCGTCGGAGGTTTATGTTGCCGCATTTCGATATTGCTATATTTGCTTCGTGCATTTCCACGTGGCCTTTGATCTGAAAGTGTGCATAATTGTCGGTTTTCTCCTTATCTTTCATACTTCAAACAAACGCGCTCTGTCGAAGTATAGCTTTGGTCTTCTTGCTACGATATTAAGTACCACCCACCACTTTAGCAAGCGAAGATCAAGCTGTCTGGATGTACTGCATTTGCGATTTTAGTCTTGCTGCGTGTTTTTTTTTAATGATTGTCATCGTAGTTTCTGTGCAAGTGCTGCTGTTCGCAAACAAGGTTTCTTCCTTTGCAGCACGGACTACCCTGGCGAATACGATTTTGAAATCAACTTCGGTGAAACGACCGCCTCTGCACCCAAAAGCGCCCAGTACACGGTAAGAGAACCGACCTGTCCGATCTCGCTTCAAGCTTTTATCAATCGCAAAACTGGCAGTAGAGCTTGCAACGTTTCATACGCGTTGCAGTGGCTGTTTGGAACTTCTTTTTGGGCGAGGTAATTTCCTGGCCTCCTTTAAAGACATTCCGCCCAGAAAACTGTTTTTTGCTCTCTAGTGAAAATGCTTGAATCTTAGAATTTGCTTTTCGTTTCGCAATATTGCTGGCTTCTGCATACGTGTTTTACCAATATTAACTGCAACTCGAACAACTTAATTTGCATAGGTTCCCTATCCATGAAACTGTTCAACATATTATGCCAAGCAAAGATATGTGCTGAAGTTGCTGGTGCAGTCTGTCGTTGTTCTTCTATCAGTACTTCTGGTGCTGAAGCTGGCGTGAAGGTTTTTCCGCAGTCTGGCTGTAGAGTGCTTTAAACACCTTGTCTCAGTTTTACGGCTCGCAAAACCAACCGAGTTGGCACTGGTCGCGCATTTCGGCCTGCTGGACTCTGCTGCAAGCAAAAAGTTTTGTGCGGCGGTCTTTTCAAAGAGCACATCAGCTTCTGTTTCTATCGTTTGAATTGGACTTTTGGGGGATTTTGAAACTCATTCAGTTTCGCCCCCGGCGTTCGCCGACGTTCTGCGCAACGGAGCGTCATATGCACTTTTGTGCGCCGTTATGAACTCATCTCGAGGTGAAAATTGTTCAACAGCTTCGTGGTGCGACTCTCCCCGAAAACCTTGCATATTGTGACTTTGGCACTCGACTCATGTAGGCATGTCTTAACAAGACTATCTAATTGCGCTGGCCTCTTCCACTGTAATTCCACAAACAAGCCTTGCTTGAAAGCTGTGGTGGACCACATTCTATTGGCTTGTGATAAGTAAATACAGCACAAACCCATCTCAGGGTTCAATCATTTTCGTTCACGCTGAAACAGAACGGAAAGCGTGGTCAAAGGATGGGGACCAGGCAAATACCTCAGATGGTTTGCGAAAATCTTCTATTTGAGCCAATTCTGAGACATTTGCAGCTTTCTGGTAAATTTTAAAGGATATTCTTACCCAGGAATTATTTCCATTCTCCGAAACTTTCAACTAATATTCACCATCTGATATTGGCGAAGGATTCGCTGACGTTTTCAAAAAAACGTCCCTGAACGATTTTTCTCTGCGGTAGTAAAAATCTATTCAATAAATGCAACCGTTCCTAATCCTATGAATATGAGTCTACCGTCAACTGCCGTACAAGTCTGGCTGAAACGGACTGGAAGCATCCGCAGTATTGCGTAATTAAACCAAGTTTGACGTCATTTCGCGGTGCTTTGAGCCGCCAAACCGTCTGCGGCAGTTTGTCCGTTGTCATATGGGCCGGGATTTAAAATGACACCTTTTCAATTCTTCGACCATTAGCTCCACTACCGGCTTGTCGCGACTTAGTTTACCCAGCATGCTGCCGCTTAAGCCTTTTCGGCTTACATTAGCGCCTGGCCAAAGACATTATTAAGCCAGTTAATCGACGCGTTGCGTCCCACCAGCACCTTAGCCTTGCTCTCGCTTTCACTCCATCGGTCCTTTTCACAAACTCATCCTTCCGCTTCGTTAAACCCAAACTATCAACACTCACTCTAAACTCCTTCCCACCGTCATCGAATAGAAACCGGGTACGGTAAAACCCCGATGCTTCCTAGGTGGAGAACTTTTGTTTGTTAAGCGGTCATGTGTGTGCGTGTTAAACAAGCACTTAGCTGCTTCTTTGTTGCAGTGTTAGAGTCAATTACTGTTTTTTCAGTTAAAATGGCAGCTACACGTCTGAAAAAAATTTTCAATTGTAATTATAGTCAGATTGCTCAGCAAGAAGTTCAATTAACTTACAATTAATTGAAATGCCTACTTATATTTCAACAAGAAAGGCTACAGTAGTTGGACTTGTGCACCAACGATAGGCCCATGCCAATCTTATCGCCTAAAAGTGCAATCTTCCTAAAGCTTACTGTGATCAGTTGTACACCTTACATGATAAAATGCTCTGTAACCATTAGTAAGGGCTTAGGAGTGGGTTGGGTACGTTTCTTGCTTTGTGCGATGAAAAATGTTCTACAAAATACACAAAAAGGGTTTTGTTACAACGATATCCACTGGCGTCTAGATCGTTCTCACAGATATGGGTCATGAACACGCAATATGGGTCAACTGTGCATAGGCACTACTTTCGGGTGATTTTGGGTTGAGCTACAAGTAGTCGCAGTATTAAAGAATTGCTTTCAAGAAGATTGTGCGGTTTTCCTCAAGACGACGACATTTTGAAATGGAGACCATACCCAACTGATTAACTGTTCACGGGAAAAGAAACTTGGCTGGTATTTCGCCAGCAGCCACGATTTGCAAACGTGTGTTATTTCCCATTGTAAGTATGGCAGGCCCAGTTGGCTGAAATGTTTAGCTGTGAAGTGGATTGTACGTGAATATCAGCGCAAACAAGAGTGCGGCCAAATCCTTGGATATCTTCAGCTCCATTACAACTTCTCAGTTTAAGTCTCGGATCAAGGCCGGCGCGTTGCGTATTTCGAAAAGTCGAAATCGTTTTATCCTCCCATGCAGCTGTTGCCGGCATCGGCTTTTATTTGTTCATACGTGCCAGTGGCACTCGTTTCCACGCGGAAAGCCGCCGAAATCCGTCGGAAAAAAACGTCGCATTATTGTTCTGAGTGCGGCCACTTGACGCGTAACTCATGGCGTGCGGCTGTGTTAGCACAACGTTTCGCGACCGTTTAGACTAATTGAGCTTTCTTTTATTAAAGCCCTTGACCTACGCGCGCATCGGCATTCTTTCATTTATGAAGCCGCGGTGTTTATCAAAATGTTCTTTGCTTGCTTCGGTGTAGCGAGCAAACACTGCTCTAAATGCTCAACACGTAAAATTACTCCAAGCTCGAGTTGCTTCGCTTTGTTGATTGCCAGCAATGTTACGTGACCAGAGTCCACTCGCGTTTATGCGCTTATCAAAAACGCTATCCTTGTAAAGCTACTCATGCGAGAGAGCAATGCACATAACGGGTACAAACTCCAGGTTTTCTTCATCGTTTGTGTCGAGACCGTTGTGAAGTGAAAACTCCCTTGATTCAGTGTCATTTGTTGCATCTTATGACAGAGAAAATCCGCGCTATTTCATTAATGTTAGGTCAAGAATTTTCTCCAGTTAGCAACTTGTTTTTTTTTTATTGTCGTTCATGCAAGTGGACCATGTTTTTGTTCGAATTGCGCAGTACTCCCCGTCTCTCAACAAGCTCTTCGTGAAGATGAACGTGACTTGTCCAATCAAGTTCAAGTGCAGCAACTATCCACCAATGAACACCTGCGTTCGCGCAATGCCCGTCTTCAAGCGAGCTGAACACGTGACTGATGTCGTCACACGCTGTCCTAACCACAGGATCCCAGACGAAGGTGGGCGATCATTATGTGTCGCTTGTGAAAGAAGACTCGCAAACAGACACAGATGTAACAAATTTCTTTCGAAACCTCGCACGGAAATCTTAAACCGTTGTCCTTCTTATTGTCGCGAAAATGGATCGAGTCCAATCAATTATGATTTGCGTTATGTCTCGTAATTATTTTAAAATAATGAATGTTGGTCACTGCACGCTTTAGCCAGCTTCTCAAACCGTTCTCGCTCTCACGTTAGTCTTGTCCGATCGTGCAAGCAACAGGCGGTGCCAAAGGTCACGCACCCTTCCTTGCCAAGTTTCAAAATTTAGCGGCCGCCGAGTCGTTTGAAATCGCGATCAGTCGAAAGTCTTGGAAACCGTCACCTGTTCAAACACGCTGTGAACTTACATCTTGTCCTTGTATAAGCTTCCAACGACAAACATCCCCCAATACGCACGCCTTGTTACAAGCCCTGCTATTCACCAAGCGCGTAATGAATATTATTTGCTCTCGGCAGCTTCTTGACTGGCGCGTTGTTGATTTTAACTCCAACAAGTTACTTTTCGCTCGGTCTGGAGTGCCTGGGAACGCTCGATTTGTCGAAACCCGGACCTTGGTTGGTCACGTGACTTTTGCGGCAGCAACGGTCGTTTCTCGGTCGGTGCAGTGTTTCCATTTGTAAATCGCTGCCGTTCTTACAGCGTTTCCAGTCTTGCGCGCGCGCATTTCGTCTGGTTGCCGTGCAGACGAACGTCAGCAGTAACTGCATCATCTTGTGCTGATTTTTCGTGTCGCTAATTCGTAAACGCGATGCTGTTTCTTGCGTGTAGAATTCCAGGTGACAGTTTAGAGACTTTGACAAATATGGCCTTCTGACGTATGTAGGATCTTGCAACTCGATCTGTCTTATTTTGAGGAGCGTTTTTCTGCTTCTTTTCATTTTTGTTAAAGGAACGGTGGGGCCACTTGTTTTTCCTTTTCATTAATTACTGTCTGTCTTGTTGCATTAGACCAGGGCTTCTTCAAAATACCTCCCTTGCTCCCGTTGTCGAGAAAGATATGGACTCGAGGTTGCGGCCAGCTGCTGAAAGCTTGCCCAGTTATGCGCTTAGGGTGTAGGGTGACTGTTTCGGAAAATAACCTGTTCATTCGCTACGTTCCACCAAAACGCTTCTGATATCCGCACTAAGTCGAATCGCTTCGCCCTACGTGGTTAAATCTCTGCCAGGCGCTATTTTCACACGCCACGACGAGAATCCGGTGCTTTACGACCTCGACTTCGCCATGAATTGTGAGCGGCGATATACTTATAAAGGACCCTTCTCATCGTCGTGTATCGTACACAAGATTGGGAAATCGTCCCTTTTCAAGTTGTCGGTGGGAAGAGCGCCGCATTGTGACGCATTGAATGGCGGTCTTTATCGCGTAACAATGATTGGAATAATAATAACGTATCATAACGAACACTCGCACGGAGGACGCGACTGTCGTCGTGTCGCGCTTTCATTCACTTCGCTTCGTTACGTCCGGCAACGGAATTGCCGCGAGCCTTTTCCAATCGACGTGAAACGGAAGTGACGATTTCAATCCAGAGTTTTACGTGTTTATTTAGCATTTTGATTTCTCCTTAAAATATAGCGCTGGCTGAAGCGCGACGACAGACTTTCGATGGCGCCGGCCGCCTTGCACAATATAAACTCGCTTTCGTATTTATTTACTTTCAAAAATTGCGTTGTAGTTGGCTTTAAGCGCGCCTGAACCGAGTTTAATTTTCGACCTTTCGTCGTCGCAGTCAACTTCTCTCAGCCGGGACATCTCATCCGAGCGGAGATGCCCGATGACACCCAAGTGCGATACGACATGTCTCCCGACGGACGCGAAAGCGTTCTAGTCTGTTTCGAAAGGCCACAGGTACGACATTGATTTTCCTTGCTCGAGAATGCAGCTTTCCGTTTGTCTTGTCGTGTAGAAGTTTGATTTTTTTTACCAAACTCGACAGCGAATCATGAATTCCCAGCAAGTTGAAGTCAAAATACTTGGTTCGAAGCAGCTTGGCTGATTGTATGAGTTCGCAGCTGCGGAAACACCAAGTTCGAAAAGATTTTCGTTGGTTTCTGCCGGATGACTGTCAGCGTTATCCTTGCCCTTCTTCAGTTTGCTATAAGCAGTGTTTAAAACGGGATTCTGGGCCTTTGTTCAAGACTTCAATACATGATAATTACGTTAAAGAAGCCAGTTTCGGTCTACGCTGTGCTTGCTATTAACTGAATGAAGCACACTTGTCGCACAGCAAACCGCGAATTCAATCACTTGAAAACGATTATGGCCAAAGGAATTTTATTTCCAGTTTATTGGCGGCTGATCCAGCGCCTTATTACGATAGTGACATGCACGCTGTTTAACTTCCAAGTTATTTTTGTAGTTTGTGGAACTGGAAGTTATGTCAAGCTGCTGCTTGTATTTGTTCCAGGTTGGAGCGCAATACACGACCGTGCTCTATAAGTTCATGTGCCTGTCAAGCTGCGTGGGTGGCATCAACAGGAGACCGTTGTTGACAGTGTTTACACTCGAGACACCCGAGTAAGTGCTCGTTCCATTAAGTGCCTTGTTGTTGGCGTCCACACCTTACCTGGGCCGGTATGCGCCAAGTGGCCATTGGAATGACCCAGCGCGACCAGCCGCTTTCCAGCTTGTCGATAGCCTGGCAAACACGCCTGTTGCTTGCTGAGTCATTGAAAAGTTGAGCACGCCTTGATGAGAAAGTGCAAGGCAGTAATTTTGATACGACAGAACGGTTGACTGTAGTGACACGTGCTGATAAGAATTTGGTCATGAAATGCGTTTTGGGAAACAACGAAACAGTCAAGTACAAAATAGTGCTATACGTTTTTATCGACATTGTGAATGCGAAAAGCTGTGTCTCCTGAACTTGAAATTTGTTGTGGCTCGGCGTATCCGATGTCACTTGTGCCCACACTTAAAAACTTGCTTTCCCGACCTCTGACCTCGTGACCTCGTGACGATGTTGTTTTCCGCAGTGGCCAGGTTCTTGGCCGGCGTGTCGTGGAAGTGCGCATATGTTCCTGTCCGGGCCGGGACCGGTCCCAGGAGGAGAAAAAGCTGAACCGGAACACGGTGCCTGTCTCGTCGAGCACCCCCACCGACCCTGGCAACAAAAGACGTGAGATTTTGCGCCAAAACGCGTTAAAAATATTTCTACTTTTTATTTTTTTATTCTGTCTTTTTGAGCATTTTGTTGTTCGATGTTTCACCAGCGGCCCGTGTTCTTTCAATCGAAATTTGGATAATAGCGTTTTATGACGTAAATTGGCGTCACAAAACGAATTCTCCGATAACTACGACTCAGATAATTCTCTCTAATTTTACAAACTCTCGAATCGTATTGAAAAGGAGTTTCAGTGATAAACAAATCACAGCAAAAGGCTGCAAATCACAACCACAAACTGTCAGCGTCTCTGTCACAGATGCTGCTTCCTCAGTCATGCCTTGAATAAATTTTAATGGTCATTGTAAGAATACAAATCATTGATTTGCGACCAACAACGAAGGAACGATTAATTGTCTGTACCGCACAGTAAAAAATACACCAGTTCACTTGAAAAGGCTTCCCGCCGTTTCAACCGTCGCTATAGGTGCTGTGCGTTGTCTTTAGTATGAAGCAAGAAAGCAACGGTCGAGTGTCGACGCATCCGTAACATTTCTTCCGTGCCGGCGAATGTGTGAGAACGCGTTGAACTCTCAGCGGTTCATACAAAAGTTCACGCTTGTCATTTATTCCGGGAGGCGAAAGTTCGAATCGTGTCGACGAAATAAGAAGCGGTTGAATCTAATCTCAACAATAGAGCAAATCACGCCGGGCTGCTGCAATCACCCCCCCCCCCCCC
>Ga0210059_1000519_pt1 | contig 49787 bp, 35 predicted proteins | sample Ectturendosymbi2_FD_188042 | JGI IMG/M metagenome (GOLD analysis project Ga0210059, IMG submission 188042) | Ecteinascidia turbinata endosymbiont from Florida, USA - Sample 2 (SPAdes) (version 2) | ecosystem: Host-associated > Tunicates > Ascidians > Unclassified | place: Key West, Florida...
ATAAACTATGGTTGCTTTGAAATGCTCTCCTGGCCACACCGTACGTCAGCGAACATTATAAATACATGTTTCTGGTTGCTAGAGACATGTACGAAATGCTCGTACTTTATAGAGGAAAACATACCACGCGGCGCTCAACGGTTGGCGTTTGAAGTGAAGTACGAGTATATCGTAGACCAGCCACGAATATATCGTGGGCCGGCGTTCTGCGCCTTTGCAGCTTTCCAGACAAGCGGCGATTGAAGTGTTAAGAGAATCTAAAAGTACTAAGAAGAATGAAATACCAATTCATATTCTAACGCTGTCTAAGAATGTCTTATCACCCTTTTTATAGCAAATATTTAACCTCTGCAGAAAGGAGGGAATATACCCTCAAAGCCTGAAGCATGTAGAGGTTGTCCCAATTCATAAAGGTGGTCAAAAAGATTTTTTTACGAATTACAGACCAATATCCCTACTTTCACCAATTAATAAACTTTTTGAAAAACTTACCTACAATAGCTTGTACTCGTATATAGAACAGAACAAAATGTTTTCCACAGATCAGTACGGTTTTAGAAGTGGGATGTTTACTTCCTTAGCAGTATATGACATGCATGAAAACCTGCTGCAGAGTGCTGAAGATAGTCTAACAACCTATGCTGTTTTCTGTGATTTATCAGAAGCATTTGATACCATAAATCATGATTATACTGTTGTGGAAACTGGATACCTTTTATAGGATTAGAGGCTTACCCCTTAGACTATTGGCTAGTTACTTGCAGGGACGTCAGCAGTTCACTGTAGTCAAGGGCGCATCTAGCCTGGAAAAATGGGTCTGTCGCAGAAGGGCAGCTTTTGATCATAAAACCACATTTTCTCTTAAGACTAGAAACCAGCCTATGAATTTTGCCAAATTTTGAAAACCCAAGTGGCTACTTCGTCTCTGATTAATTAATGCAAATTCTCTGTACTCTTCCTTAGGATGCGCAGTCCTCCGATTGCATCAAGTAGTGCACAAATGCACAATACTCATACCATTCCACAATTGTCCCCATAAACTGCTCCATGATGTAACATTCACTCACAGGTTTTTGCGTGCGCGGTAAGCAGATGATTGCCTGCGAACAAATCATGACAACTACCATATTTTTCGGACCATAAAGCGCACTTAAAATTCTTTAATTTTCTCAAAAATCGAAAATGTGCCTTATAATGCAGTGCGCCTAATGTATGAAACTGGTGCTTTCTCATCTAGAATCAGTTTTATGTGGTAAACGGTACCATTTATTTAATTGCTAGTTACGTTTTTTTTGTAAACAGACATTATAAACCAACAACAATTGCAATGAGCAGCACACGAGAGTAGCTAGCACATACCACAGATAGTATAACTCAGCGAGGCTCCTGACTACATTGGTGCATGCCGAATCAAACATACGTGCAACTTCTATTTTATTCTAATCGTGTCTAGCGGATTAGGCATGTGTGACAGATTAAACTTCTCGTATGTAACGACAGATTAAACTCCCAGTGGCGACTCAGGCACCTGGGTGACTCCGGCACTCAGAAGTTTTTGGGAAAGAGTTGAATACAGTTTGACTTACTGAAGGTTTGCTTCATTTAATGCACCTTATAATCCGGTGTGCTTTTTGTATGAAAAAATAATAGCTACTGTAGCATTCAATTTTTTATACTACACCTTATGGTCCTGAAAATAATGGTAACTACAGTCAGACCTCGTTTATCCGAACTAATTTGTTTCGTCAAATAATGTCGGTTTAGGGAGGTATCCGGAAAATCGGAATCAGGCCTGTAGCCACAGGGGCATTCGAAGTCAATACCCCCTAAATTTATTTAGGCTTCTCTAAATTTTGTTTTGCCAAGAAAACTTTTTATTAATAAATTTAATAAGAACAGAAGTCTTGACCCCTAAAAATGTTTTGTGCCCCCCAAACCCTTAGACCTCGGCTATGGGTCTGGCTTAAGCGAACATTCAAAGGGGAAAAGAAACAAACTGTATTCTCAGACGAACTGTCAACTTGAGCAAATATGTAGACTGCATGTGAAACATGACAAAATGGAACTCTCATAGTTGTTTTTGTTTATTAGCAGATCCGTATACATAAGTATGCAGTCAGAATGAGATTTTAAACATGAAAAAACTGTACAGGAGACCTATAACTGCAGCCTGCAGGGTCTGCCACTGTTGCATTCATTGTGCGTAGAAAATTGACTTTCATCCTTCCATTGTGATTTAATACACAATTAAGTAACAATTGGCGCAATCCGGTTTAGTGTTTTTTTCTATTGATATGGCATCTCCGTTCGTAAATTTCTGAGTAGGTGTCGGACAGCGAGGTTTCTGGATTAAAGGGGTGAAATGCGTTGGGAGATATAGTTTCAGTGCAAACGATCTCACACGTTACTTGCCGTGACGCTGAGTTAAGCCTAAACTTACTTAATCTGTTCCTAGCAATTTGTTTTGGACAGCGGGGATTCCGGTTGATCGGAGTTCGGACAAATCTGATTGTATTTGTAAGTGGTATTGATCTCATTGTCAAAACACATAAGAAAAAATTTCCAAGTTATCACTGATTTCGGGCACAGCGCATTTATTACATCACAATCGCTGTTTGTTCCTACGAACGTGGTGCTGAAAAGATACTTAGCTTGTCGAACATTCTGCAAATGTCAATCATACAGCAATGAGAGCTGTTTATCCGAATGTACATACACTGATAAAATCGATGCTGACAACCAGCTGCACAACTGTTTCTGTGGAGCATGCTGTCTATCAAGATGGCGTTGTTATACATATACTTGCAAAATCACTGCCGAGAAGAACGATTGAATTGCAATTGCTCTGATTATTTTGCATCGTAATGTAAAAGTGAATTACTCGAAATCAATATAGGACTTTTTACTCAGCAAACAACATCGTCAACTGCTTAATTCTAAAAAGGCTGTTTTCAAAATACAAGGTTTGACTGATATTTTGTTCAGATAATGTGGCCACAATTTCTAAGGCTAGCTGTCACGCCTTTCAATATGAAAAGTTGCTTATAAAAATATAGTTTCAGTGCAAACGATCTCACACGTTACTTGCCGTGACGCTGAGGAAAGCCTAAACTTACTTAATTTTGTCAGAACGTAGCAGGTGTAAACAGCAGATAAAATTAGCCCGAAACTGCAAAATGAAACAATCGTGATTGGAGACTGTCCTCTTGCCATGAAGCGAAATATTACAAAACAGCTCATGCGTGTGTGTGGCAGTGTATGAGATTCTGACAGCATTAGAGCTGGCACTGCCAGAGGAGGAAATTCAGAAACATGTGCGTTCGATGCAATATCAATTTAAAGTGTTCAAAAACGTGGATTGTTTGATGTCATTGCGCAGGCGTTATTTAGACAAAGCAGTGAGGTTGTTGTTTCGTAATAGTACTATGCAACATTAGAAGGAAATGTAGGCTGTAACCTCTTCCAAAACACCCGCATTAGAGACCTGTCGTGACAGCGTTTGATATTTTATTGGCTTTAATGCTGAGTACCTGCGGTGCAAAGGGGTCTGTCATGTCAGCCAAACAGACCCCCTAGATGCGCCCCTGACTGTAGTTGGGGACAATAGATCATCTATGCTTGAAATAACCTAGGGTATACACCAGGGGTCATCATTTGGACCCTTGCTTTTTGCTCTATATGTAAGTGATTTACCAAAAGCATCTGCATTCAACTCTACTCTTTTTGCTGATGATCCTGTTTTGTCTATTTCAAGTGAAAATTGTATAGAATTGCAAAAATTAGTTATTATTGAGTTACAGAAAGTAGATGAATGGATGCGCTTCAACAAGTTGTCTCTAAATCATTCAAAAACTTCTTACATCCTTATAGGTCCCAGAGACAAGCGACTTCATGACTTTACTGTAAAAATCAATGATAATACTATATCCCAAACAAACTCCACTAAATGCCTGGGAGTGTACATTGATGATAATCTTACTTGGTCAGACCACATTACCAACCTTAAGAAAACTATCTTGCGCAGTGTTGGAATTTTGTATAGAATTAGACACTATCTAAACCAGCTATGTCCAACCTGTGAGCCAACAGCTATGTCACTATCTTAACCAGGGCCGCACATACAATGACATTTAATGAAGACTGCACATTCAATGGCTTACTTTGATCATAGCAAACTTAGTTTAGCTTAGCTAATGTGCGGAAAGCGTTGGAATCCTGACTGCAGTGGTAACAGACGTGATAAAGCGGCACTGAAAACCACCTGCATCAAAAAGGTCAAATTCAAGATTATCAAAATAAGGACAGGTTGTCAGCATATAGGATACTTTTACTACAGAGAAAACCTAAACTGGGCCGCACAAAACTTTGACTGGGCCATATACGGAACTCGGGCCGTGGGTTGGACATAGCTGATCTAAATGAAAGAGCACTCAAATCCCTATATTTTAGCATCGTCTATAGTCATTTGCAATATGGAATTGGAGCTTGGGGTGGCAAGACAAGCCTTTGACAGTTGAATGTATTGCACAGCAAAATAATAAGAGCTATGACTTACTGTATAGTTCCTTTAGATCCAAGTTAGACCCACTATACAAGTATCTTAACCTCCTTAAAGTGGATGACATATATAATCTGGAGATACGTAAGATTATGCATAAAATTCACTCCGGCCACCCACCTGACAATTTTCAGCAACTCTTCACTCCCTTGAATCAAATTCATTCCTATGCAACCCGTAGTGCTACACGAGGAGTGTTCCGGCAAGCAACATCAAATAAATACGGAAAAAGATATTTAAAACATCTTGGCCCCAAAATCTTGGGACTACACTGATTGCTCCTTGTATGAGCTTTCCTCATTTACATTCAAAAAACGTCATAAAGATAACCTAATCGCCTCATATTAAGTTTGAGTAAATGATGTTGATGCTTCACACTCCAAATTTGCCCTCAGCCCTCTTTTTACAGCAAACTTAAGTTTTCCTCTTGTACATATTCCTGTGACTTTGCACTTGAACTTTTCTCTCTTTGTGTGTGTCGTTGTGTAATTTGTTTTTTCTGTGTCGCTGCTGGTGTTCTTTTGTTTTGCAGGAGCAGTGGTAGCGCATTAGGCTCAGCAGATCACTTCTGGTGTTGGATGAAGTTTGAACACGGGACTTTCAGAATACCCAACCCCAGAAGCTTCCAGCCTCTCCATTCCAACTATATGCATTGGATGACTCATCCTCATTATACGACCACTGCAAACATTTGTAGAGCTTGCCAGATGCGAAAGAGTTATCACAACCCAGGCAGAGTTTCATTTTAGCTGGGTTTATACTTTCTCTGCCACGCCCAGATCCTTGCGGATCTGAGCACCTGTTCCACTGAGAGAGACGGGTTGCGACACAGCACTCCCTGTGCAACTGTGTTGATCATCTGGTAACTCTTTCCCACATAGGCTATACGATTTCATGTAAATTTGGCTTGCTATACACCTTTATCCACCAGTCAAGGGGCAACGACTCGATAGCCTTCAGTTTTTTTCGGTGCCCTGGCGTTTTTGCAATTGCTATCATTTCTTTCTTATCTTTGAAATTCTTAATTTTCGCCAAATAAACTCAACTCAACTGATATGCTCACACATTAGTGCGTTGCAACATAATTGCTTGCAAAGTGTCTTCTGCCAAAGAATTACGCAAATCACTCAATACAAATTTTATGCCACTGAAGAGTCTTTCAACTGACACTTGTGTCATTGGAACAGCAAAAACAACCCATGTCAGTTGTGAAAGCACATTGCTATTTTGTTCAGCCCAGTAACAAAACGCACAATTTACTTTTGTATAATTCTTCAAGTCAAAAGAGGTGATTAGGGATGTGATAAGACGTGTGCCAGAGACCTGACTCCAATTCCTCTCCTTTGGACATAAGCATCAGTTGCATAGGTAGAAGTTCATGGTTTATGCTACTAGCACTGGGCACTTCTTGTCTACTGCACAAGCTGTCCTCTTGGTGTTTCAGTATCAGAAGTCTTTTATAGAGGGCTTGATGCTCAATTTTGGCTGAGATTCACTGTTCTTCAGTCAACAGCATTTGGTCCTCCAGATCAAGGTAAGTTGCAGCCAACACTGGCATAATCATAAGGATTTTTGCCTTTGTTTCATGCGTTCCATTAGCATTTCTGCTAGTGGAGTAGAAATTTGCTCTAACAATAGCATGGTAAGTTACCAGTCACCTAATGTCTGACCTGGGGTTAGCACACTCTTTTGAAGTTTTAGATAAGTGTGCATACTGGGGCCAAAGACTCTACAGCCGTTTTAATCAACTTGGCTTCAGAGTGCTGTTACCCAAATTTCCAAACATAGTGCACATATCTGTGAAGTTTCACCATCAACCGTAAAAATTATAATCTTTGACATACTTCTTCTTTCCATTATATTTTTACTAAATGCAATGTTGGCAAATTATCGTCATACTTATGCTGATCATTCAGATGTTGTTACATACAGCAGAAAACAGGTGTGAGTTAACGAAGTAAGTGAACAAATGCGACAAAGCCTTACATAGTAACGTGAAGCTGAGAGTCGCAATGGAACATTTTACTGCACTGGTGTGCAAAGCTAAATTTACTTTCAACAAGACACTGTGTTAGTTTTAACTTCACGTCTCGTACGAAGTGTGACCTCAAAAGCTGATGTAAGTTACCAAACCTACACAGCATACGGTATTGACAGTGGCAACAGAAATTTGCTTTAATCAATCTGAGTATGACAAACTTCAAAATACAGAAATGGGATAAAACAGATCTGAAGGAATATCTGCCTAACATTACACTAAGCATCTGAAACAAAACCAGTCTACTAGTTGGCATGGCCAGCAAGCACGCCTTTATGCCTCACTGACAAAGGCCGATGATCTTTTTTCTTTCTGTTATGGCACCTCAAAATAATGCACATTATTTTGTCGCAGGATGCAAGTCAAGTCTTCAATTGCAATGCGACGTTGCTGGCAATGCTAGCAAGGTAGCTATCTTGTCTTACACAATGGCAGGCAGAACGGAAGTAAACATGCTGATGTCTGGTGATAATGTCCCCATGAGAGCAGAGTCAGAATCAGAACAAGTGACCTCCTTTTCACGCCACGCCCTCAGTTCGCGAAATACTGTTTTAGTCGAACTCAGGCTCAGTTTGCAGCTATGTTTAACTGAAAGAAAAACTGGACTTCAGCAACACCATGACAAAATGTGCAAGTATGGAATATGGAAGATTTTTTCATTCCATACATCCAATCTTCCATTCCATACTTGAGCCATTCCATACATATTCTTTCCTTCCATTCCACACCATAGTATGCCCTGCTTATCTGCACTTGTGTCCAACCGATCATCAACCCATTACTCCCACAGGAACAAGTGGGCTTTTGACATGGAAGGTTGACTACAGATCTGGTCACCTTGCTGATGGAAGACATTGAGGATAGTTTTTTATGGCCAAGAAGCAGACCTGGACTGTGTATGTCGATCTCATGGCAGCTTATGACAGTGCTGCCAGATTGGCCTTTTTTAGGCCAAATTTCAGAAATTTGGCCTCATATCAAGTTAATTGGCCTAGAAAATTATAGTGGGCCTTTTGGCTTTTTTTGGCCTCATCTCATGTTGGCTGGCCACAAATAATTCGTTTGGCCTTTCTTGCGCTGAAATAGGTGCTTATGAAGGAAAATATTGCTATTCCATTTTTTTCGGCAACACATTTGCAAAATTTTTGTGATAAATGCTATATCAGACGCCTGCATTCTGATATTGGTAATATTTGATGGATACTAGATTCGAAATTAAGTTTAATCAATGGAAGTGTGTGCACTCACTGTGCAGTGTCCATTGTGTTGCAAGCACTAAACAGTCTCAATGCTTGCAGAGAGCGATAGAAATGCGATAATCACATCAAAGTAGAAGGGCTCTAAGTACAGGAGTGAATGGGAGAGACTTTCATGCAGAAAGATGCCGATGAACTGTATGCAAATTGTGGCACCATTTTACCCAAAGTGTGCAATTTCACAAGCCATGAGAAGTAGGGGAGGATCAGTGCTCCAGTACAATGCCAAGCAAGATCATAATTTTGAAGACAATTTTTTTGATATTCTTGAAGTCAGATGCTTTTGTAACAAAGGAATGGCAATATCGCAAATAAAGTCTGGCTTTTTTCTGGTCTTTAAACAGTTGGTTTGGCTTTTTTCTGGCCTCTTTTTTGCATTGTTTGACTTTTTATTGAAATTGTCATCAGGCAACCCTGCTGTATGACATCGCGCTCTCACCTGCAAGTTAATGCAATTGCTACCTGGCAGGCACATGGTCAGCTTGATCATGGAGATGGTTGGTAATTGTAAATTGACCCTTATCACCGGTAACAACAAATCGAGCAGATTACAATGCCTCAAGAATAGCGTATTACAGGGATCTGTCTTGGCATCCCTTCACTTCAGTATCTACCTCTCTGACTTGCCAACCACCGACTCCAGAAAGTATGCCTAAGCTGACGCTCTCACATTCATTCATGCTGATGGAGACTGGCAAGCAGTGGAAGGAGTGCTCAACAAAGACATGTCGGTAAATACGTCCAAACCTGGAAGCTAAAGCTCAGCACCACAAAAATGGTGTTGGTAATCTTGCATCTCATCAACATGGAAGCTGAACGTGAGCTGAAAGTCTACTTCAACAACAAAACCGTGCCCTTTTGCGTTGAGCCGAAATACCTCAGAGCAACATTGGACAGGACACTCATGTAATGATGACACCTCAAATCACTTCGCAAGAAGCTGACATCATTCGTCGCACTCTTGAGGCCGCTTGCTGGCTCGGGCTGTGGTCCTGGGGAAACAACATTGTAAACAGCCACCTTAGTCCCGGTCCATTAAATAGCTGAGTACTGCACCCCTGCCTAGTTCTGCAGAGCTCATACCCATCTCATTGATCCTGTCTTCAATGATACCTTGTGAACCGCAACTGGATGCTTGCATTATGCACCAGCAGATAGTCTTCCAATCTTTGCGGACACCCAACCTCCCGAGCTTCGTCGCAAAGGATCCACACTGTCTCTAGCACAACTTTGCCATGGATCATGGACATCTGCTCCACTCAGTTCTCACCTGTTCACTGGATGGGAACACATGTCATCTCAAATCGAGACACCAATTTGCACTCGCTGCACAACTATTCATCAGGTCATCTGACAACAACAACAGAAGTGCAGTGATCTGGGTGGATCACCAATGGAATGGGGAGAGCACTACGAGACTCCATACTTTCATCACCAGTACCCACCCTCGTGGAATGACTCTGCTAAGAATAGCATGGATCTGGCATAACTGCCTTTGCACCAGTGTCAGACGTTTCCGCTCCTGCTTACACAAATGGGGTGTGGCCCCTTTTACACCTAGTGAGTGTGGCGCAGAGGAACCAACTGCTGACTATCTTGTCCTTTGCATCTTGTCGAATAGTCCATGATGCTGCATTACAGTGACTTATAAATCATCAGGTAGTGACAAAGCTGGCCACATTGTTCATGAAAAGTTGTAGTGTGCTGAATGCATTACAAACTGCCTAGTTTGGTAAGAATTAAAATTTGCTGCTAACTGGATGATCATTGCATTCACTCACGTCCTTGCTCATTTTTCTTGTAGTGCAACAGATCGTTGCACAGTTGCTGACCATTGCATGTCTCTACTAAATCTTTTTGAAGCGTTTTATTCATGGTGTTTGAGATGTTTCTGTTATATCAGGGTCTGTGTCACTACTTTCACTTGTGCTTCTCTGCTTCTCAATATGCATTTGTGTTCATGCAGCTTGCTGATAAAATTTGTGATTTTCAGGAATTTGGAAAGTCAGCTTGGTGATCCCAACCACGAAAAAGGTTTTTGTGCTTCATATTCTCATCAAAAGCGAGGAAAAAGTAGTTCAGCAGGTTATGCACTTTCTGGTAGAAATAAGTCATGGTCATACATTTGATGTTTTTTCGTTTTTATTGATGCCAAATCTCTGTTGTTTGTAGTAAACAGTGAAAAAGACAGTTTTATTGATTTGCTAACTTTTTTTTGTATTTCTTGCATTAGAAACTTCCTCTGTATATATTACAGCTATTGATCCAATCCTAAAATACTATGGTGAACTGTTGTTTTCTGAAGGTATGCTTTTATAAAAACTTCTTTATCTCAACACGAAACAGTGCCTACCAGTCCATCGCATCACTGCTCTTTCCCAAACCCTGCGCAGTGAGTCTGATGCGTTCATATAGAATCAGGTTCTAAAGTGCAGACCATACCAGACACATAAGAAACGGACATGATGTCACAAAATCAGATGCATGTGCCCAAAAAACGCACAGTATGCGTGCCGTTTGCATATAACTTTTGAATTGCAGTTTTTATTAGGCAATTTGAAAATTTACAATTGTAAGTTGTTCACCAAACAAAAGTCACAGTTCCAATTGGCAACAAACAGTACATGAAACACTTCTATATGACAGCTTTTGCTAATTTGTGTCGTTAAAGTATGGTTGTGTTTACTCTTTATGGTTTTTTATTGTGTCCCCTAATCTTGTTGACATTTGAAGAAACAAAGTTGATTGATTGCTTGTTGAAATGTTGTTTCTCTTCACTTCTTTGTATTGCATGTGAAATCTCTCATCTTGTATCGTGTAAAATGTGAGATTCATAAAAGTCATCATGACATGTACATATGTCATCCTACAACCACATGCAAAGAGTTACATTATGACATTTCTACTTCACACTGTAGCATGCATTGCATGAAATGCACATGGTACACAGCAAAAAGTAATTCTGAAAATTACCAGATATTAATATGCTAAGTTGATAGACTTATTCAACTAAAAGAGAGATGTGAATGTTTTGGAAGTATGCATGCTAAATATGAAAGGTGTGTTTTTTTGTTGTTTGGCTATTCTAGAATAGGATTTTGAAATCCTAGATTTGAAAATGCTATCATAGAATATTCTACAATACCCAGTTATTTTTAGTTTGTTCGTCCCTGTTTGCTTCGTTTTTTTGTACCATAGGTGATCGTAACATTCACAAAGGTATGTTGCACATACTTTATGTTCTAGAAAAGCTGATTCCAATTTCCATTTCAGTTGTTTTGTAGTGGCACAACAAAGACTGGCATTTGCTAAGACATAGGGTGGGCAACGTGTGGCCTGCAGGCGCAGGAACATTTAACACCTTGGGAGCCAGTGTACAAGTGTATTGAACTTTGAAATCATGCATTGAGCTGCTGATTTTGCAGCTACATAACTCGCCAGTCAATTGTGCTAGAGAGCTATCCAAGCCCTCAAAAGACTCAGAGAGTCTTCTAGTTCGCACTGAAAAAAATTTTTTGTTTTTTGGTTTTGTGTGTGACGTCATAAGTGGGGTAGATTTTTGGCCATTTTGGCTCAGGCTACCTGGCCCTGGGCCCAACCACTAGATGGAAGTATTTACCTCAGGTTTTATTGGAAACTAGGCTAAAATCAAAGCCATTTGAGCGTTTGATCAGCTTTCTACTACCAATCGTGGTAAAATGAGCAATTTCATGTTTTTTTGGCCATAACATTTGAACCAGAAACCAGGGCCAGGTAACCTGAGCCAAAATGCCCAAAAATCTATCCCACTTACCAGAGGTGTACGGAGTCTGAAATTTTTCACTCCGACTCCGCTCCTGCTTCGTTGGCTGAATATACTCCGACTCCACTCCAACACATTTCGAAGTTTTGGACTCCGACTCCTGCTCAAACTCCAAAGTGAATTATCTAAACTTTTGGCAGTGTCTAAACAACTGTATCTGGTTTTCGCATTAAAAAGTCTAAAATAACGTATCAAATGAATTTGCTGATGACTGCAATACATGTCAGTTGCTTCGCAGATAGAGGATTAAGGTGTCCATAATTTTTTTACCCTATATCCTTACCATTTACCTTACGGCAATGGCTATAGATACACCTGTGGATATTGAAATTTGAAAACTTTTTCATGCACCACCTGTGATGTAACAGTACCGCACTACAAGAGTGCAGTAGGCTTAGCAGAAACGAAGTAAACGTAAAAGATAGACCCTAACCATAGCCCTAACCCTAATCTAAGGCTAACCTAATGCCAACCTAACCTGTAAAGGTAACTTGTAAGCCTGAAAAAAAGAAAAAGGAATAAAGACGAGAAGGTGAGAGTTGAACCGAAAAACATTGGCATAGTAGCTGTGACGCATAACCGTTACACCACGAGACCCACGTCGATTGAATGACAACTGACCCTTTTATTTGAATTGCGTCAGGCGAGGCGTATCCGTAATCACTTCCCTACCTTAACTGCAAACCCTAACCATCAACGTTAAACGCTAATCCTATACCCTAACCTTAGACACTAGCACTGAACCCTAACCCTAAATGCTTACTATAAACCCTAATTTTAAACGCTAACACAAAATCATAATCCAAAATGCTAAACCCAACCCTAGTCCAAAAGCTTGATAAGTTGTATTGCACATTTGAAGGTTATGTTATAACATGCTTTGTAAAAAACAATCTGCAATAATGATAATGAATAATAAACAAAGTTAAAAGACTGACTCCGGCTCTGCCTTAAAAAATCAACTCCGGCTCCACTCCTATTTTCGAAAATTGTCAAGACTCCGGCTGGAGTCTACTTTGACGTCTACTTTGCTCCTGTACACCTCTGCCACTTACAACGTCACCCACAAAAAACCTAAAGCTTTTTTTTCATTGCCAAGTGGAAGACTTAGGGTTGTAACAGCTCTCTAGCACAATCAATAGGCGAGTTATATAGCAGCAAAGATTTGGCCAATATGGGCAAATTATACCTTTCAAAGAGAAACTCGGCCGGCTACAAAGGTGTTAATATGGCCTGCAACAGAACTTTTGTTACCCAAGTTAGTACACAACATCACATTAAAACAAAACTCCATGGCAAGCTGACATGTAGATCGTTTAAGCCAAGAGAAGTATCTCTCACTTGACAAAGTTTTCTTGCCTTTTTTCCGTAGAAAGATAAAGTTAGAATATGAAGATATTCTAATTTTTGTGACCTGCCAGAGAAATTCAACAATTCGTGTGGCCTGTGATAGTACATAGGTTTCCTATCCCTGTGCAAAGACAATTAGCAGGTTATATGACATGAGGCATTTGAAACTACCGAGCATTAAACAAAGATTCTAAGTAATCTCTTTTAGGGCTCAGAAAATTTGTGGTATGCGTCTAGGTGTATGACTTCACATTCATAAAGTGTTTCTTTGATTTTTTTGTGATATTTTATAGTTGGTTTTGTTGTTAGCATGTTCACATTCTCTTCTGAGATTTGTTTTTGTATTGAACTGCTACAACTTATTCCTCCTATTACACTTGCTCAAATCAGGAAGTATCTTAAAATAAAAGTTGTTCATTTCCCAGCCTTCTTGCTTATTTAAAACAAGGAGCTATATTTAGCAAATTAGACCTTAAGCCGTGCTTCTTTAATAAAATATTCCATGCTGTTTTATTAGATTTCCTTTTCGCGGTTATTGAATTTTGTGTTTCATGTCCGTTGTACACATGATTCAGGAAATCCTCTGCATGTGTTTTTTTTACACTGATTATACCCTGCTGATTCCCTTCTAGAAAATGTGATGCCTCTTGTTGAATTTTTGGCAAAAATGATGAATCTTTCATTCTCTGTTTATGAGTAAACTTTCTTGTATTTGTGCTTTTTATGGTCTACTTATAAAATTAGCAAATCTTGGGCATCAATTCACTTTTTTGTTGGATGGTTGTCAATTTGTGCAGTTCATTGATGTGACCAAAACATTCAGAAAAGGTAAATTGTGGTAAAAATTAAAACAACTTAAAAGTCACACCGCAGAGACCATTTGTGCAACAAATCAGTTAGTTGCATCTCCAACCTGATGTGAACCCTAGAGTGAGCAAAGATATTGGTGAGACATCCAGTATTTTTGACCTCCTAACTGTACCACTTTAATCCTCCTAACAAATCTTGCATATTCAAAAAGTGATGATGTGTATTGCAGGTGATGGGGAAGGAGGTCGGTTTTCCAGAATGAATCTACCTGGTTTGAAATGTTTGTAAGTATATATTAGAACCTCTAAATCACCTATGTCCAAAGTGTGCTAGAAACAGAGTAGGCTGGCTCCCTTGCCACGAAGCTCAGCTAGTTGGATGCCTGTGAGCATAGGAAAGTTGTCCGCTAGTGTAGAACGCAGGCATCCAGTCACAGTTCGCAAGGCGTCGTTGATCACAAAATCAATGAGGCGTGTGTGAACACTGTGGTACCAGGCAGGAGACCAGTACTTTATTGTGGAATGGTTCAGGGTTAAGGTGGCTATTCCCAATGATATTTCCTCAGCACCCCAGCCCGAATCAGCAAGCTGCCTCTGCAAGAGTGTGACGCGTGATGTCAGCTTTTTGCGAAGCGACTCAAGGTGTCGTGGATACGTGAGCAACCTGTTCAATGTTACTGCGAGGAATTTGGGCTCGGAGCAGAAGGGCAGGGTTTAGTTGTCAAAGTTGACTTTCACCTCACGTTTAGCTTCCTTGTTGTTGAGATGGAAAACTGTAGACACCATTTTTGCAGTGCTGAGCTTTAGCTTCTAGGCCTGGAAGTATTTACCTACAGTCGCCATATCTTTGCTGAGCACTCCTAGAACTGCTTGCCAGCCTCCATAAGCATGCCTAATTGCTAGATCGTTGGCGTATGCATACTTCTGGAGAGGGTGATTGGAAAGTCAGAGGTGTAGATGTTGAAATGAAGAGGTGCCAAGACGGATTCCTCCCTGTGGGAAGCCGTTCTTGAGGTGTTGTAACCTGCTCCGTTTGTTGTTACCGGTAGTAAGGGTGAAGCTGTGATTGCCAACCATTTCCATGATCATCCGGACCATGTGTCTGTCAGGTAGAAATCGCAGTAACTTGCAGGTGAGGCCGTGATGGCATACAGTGTCGTAGGCTGCTGTGAGATCGACAAACACAGCCCCAGCTTGATGTCTTACGTTAGCAAGGTGACCTGATCTACGGTCGACCTCTCGTGTCGAAAGCCCTCCTGTTTCTGCAGGAGCAATGGATCGATGTGTTGGATCGCGTTCGACACGAACACAGAGGATCTTGAAGGAGACACAGTTGAGACAATGGGGTGATAACTTTTTGGGTCCCCAATGGCTTATTCGACTTAGGAATCGCAACTACCAGTGCTCTTCTCCAGATCCTGAGAATTTTGAGTTGGCGTATGCGGGAAGTCAAGAAACCACATAGCCAGGATGTGAGAGCTGATCCAGCATGAAGTGCAAACTCTGGGAAAATATAATTTAATCCCAGGGATTTTCCTGGCTCCAGGTGGTTGAGGGTGTTGGAAAGCTCATCTGGTTTAAAGGGACCAGAGGTACTGTCTCCATCAGGTGGCGGAATCTTCCATAGGTCGGACAGCTGCTTGTTGACGATCCTCGTGGACTCACGGTCCCTCGTCTGTGTGCCCCTTTCAACATGAGCTGTGAAGCTTCTTCCCACCAGGCAGAAAAGACGATTGCATCGAAAATGTTGAATTTGAGATCATCAAAATAAAGACAGCCTGTCATTGTCTTGTACAGTACATACACAATAACGAAAAGCTTACTGGGCCGCATGCGGCCACGGGTTGGACATAGCTGATCTATACCCTTTGATTTCTTACCTTTACCTTTCGAAGGTAAAAAAACTTCATAAGCAGCAGCTTACAATCAAATAAATATGGTATGCTCTTACAAGGAGCAAAAAAGTTTGGCTAAAAATGAACGTACTTCATAAAACGAGTTTCAATGTACATTTACTGCTGGTTGGTGGGGGGATGTATCCCTTCCATTCCTATTCCTTATCCCTTCCTTGTCACCCCTTGTATGCCCAACTGCAATGTAATTTCTGCACATCTAATTGTCTGTTGACTGATGTTGGTGATGCCATGGAGTTCAGTCTTCTCACTATGAACATTTTCAGATTTCAACACAAAATTTTTATGTTGTACCCCAATTACAAGAATGTGATCTATGTCTTTGCATCAATTAACATAACCAGAACATTCATTCTCTTGATTTGCAGTAATAGAAATGCATCTCCTAATCTGTTTATTGCCCCTTCTAACAGTCTCCATACCAAAGTCAAAATGTTCCATGCCTTCTGCAAACCCTTATTTTTTGGATTGTATCGAGATTGTGCAATACAGATTTTGTAGTTGTTGGCAGTCATCCAAACCATTTGTTTCATCAGAGTTGTCATGTGGTAGTCAATGGCCACCAAGCTTACCTCTTGTTGGTTACTCCTACCTGCAAATTCATGCATCGCCAGGCACCAACCCAATTCAGTAAATAAACATAAACAATAACCATTAAAGCTTGCATGTCAGCTGTACTGCAATCAACTTAGAATACAAATTGATTGATAAAGTTACCAAAATGGCCTTGATTGTGAATAAATAAACTGCTGATCAGGAATTTTATGAAGTGATGCATTTACAGATTTTGTAACACCAACTTTGAATTATATCAGTACATAGGCTTGTACTTGACACACACTAGCACTGTACATTCAGCTTGCAAGGTCATTCAAGCCATGTTGGGACTGTTGCGTCATAATCTTCATAATGTGAATCCAACTATTTGGATGTCTTCTCTAATGGAAGTTGTTTGACCTTTGCATCTAAAATTCTCTGGTACTACTTTCCACTTCTTCAGAATGTATTCACTTATTATTATTTCTGTAATGTTTCTGTGCTGTAATGAAACCGTATTTGGATAACTGTTTAGACTTGAATATGCTTTTCAGGCAAGATGCTGTAGCTTTCAAAGATTAACACCTTTGGCGCCAGGTGGATCTGGTTCAAAAGTTATGGCCAAAAAAAAAAAATTTTGGTAAAATATCTCTACCTAAACTTGTTTTTTATCCAAATTTTGCTTTTTGGACATAATTTTTGAACTAGAAACGATAGAAAGCCAATCAAGGGATCTAAACATCCAGATTGTAACCTAGTTTCCAATAAAAACTGGAGCAAAAAATTGGCTCTTGTAGTCGGGTCCAAATAACCTTGTCCAAAAATGGCTAAACCTACCTCACTTATGACATCACCAACAAAAAAAAACGAAATCCAAAACTTTTTAATTTTTTTACACCTTTTGAGGGTTTGAACAGCTCTCTAGCTCAATGACCTGGTGAGTAATTGAATTGCAAAGACTTATACCTTCAAAGGGAAAACCCACCTTGTGCCGAGGGTGTTAAAAGATCGTTTCATTTAATTAAAACAGCTAATTGGTACATCAAAAAATGGGTCAAACTGCCAGAACTTTGCAGCAATTAACATGCCAGTGAAGTACAACAATTACATCCTTCATTCCACTTGTTTGATGTATATGTGTACTTAGTTTATTTGTAAGATTAAAAAACTCTGGTTGCGCCCAAAACTGCCCTGCATCCAATGCAACCCTGATGAAAACACAATGAAAGTGTTAACTGGGGAAATACACTGCTGATTCTTACTCATTAGTTTTTCTGGTGGAGTGTCATTGCTTGAAAATTTGTTGAGCGTAACTTTTTCATCACATTTTAGTTTCACTCATTACATACAATAAACCACTCCATGTATGGCCTTCATCAAGGTAGTGACATAAAAACACTCCACCCAGCTCTCACCGATTCACTCGGTGGGAACGCACGGCAACTCAAAGCGAGACACCGATTTGTACCCGCCCACAACTCACAGTTCATCTGACAACAACATACGTGCGGCGCACTGGGCGGATCACGAATGGAATGCGGAGTGGTTGGACAACACTACAAGACTCCGTACTTTCATCCCGACATCGGCACCCACCCTCCCGGAATGGCTCTGCCAAGAACAGCGTGGGTCTGGCTTAACCACCTCCGCACCAGTGTCGGACGCTTCTGCTCCTGTTTGTACAAATGGGGTATGGCCTCCTCTGCGGCTTGTGACTTTGGCGCCGAAGAACGAACCGTCGACCATGTTGTGCTCCAATGTCCAATCCATCGATCTCCTCATGGACTGTACGGCTTGACGGTTCTGAACGATGAGACAATCGAATGGCTGCTCAAAACCTGCCCCGAGATCTGGTGCGGCCTAGCAGGATATGAACTCGCTCAAACGATGAAGAAAAAGGTGTAGCCTACTACGCACTAGTAGATTTCCACGTGTCCACTGACACTTCTGTACACAACTGAATTATGGTTTTCTAATTTCTACTCCATGTGTTCCTCTGCACTAAACTGATTTCTAACTTATACCCTTGTTGTGCCATTAACACTAAATTTGCCTACTACATCACAGTTTAGGATTATTGAAAGTACCATACAGTCATTGCCATTACAGTTTGTATTCAAATGCTCTCAGTAGCTTTAAAAAAAACTTTGGTTTGCTAAAGTGAAAGTAGGTCATTCAATGTGCGGTCGTCACGAAGATAGTGACATAATTTTTGGCCCAGTAAGGCATTTCGGTTGGACATGGCTGGTATAGATGATGCTTATTCTTTCCTTGGCTACGTTTTGTCGACCAAACTCTCTTTTCACACTCTATTCTCTTCAGCATCACATTCACATCTGTCAGAGAAGGGATTATGATGAACAGAAGGCAGTTGTAGTGGTGTAAGCATCATTACCAGAGTTGCCAATTAAACGTGAAGCGTGCTAGTACACAATGTATCTCAGAGGCTTAGGTAGCCTTTGTTCAAGTGCAGCTTACAATCAAGCGCAGCTTGCATTAATTTTTAAAACCATTTTGTGTGGTTTACAATTGAATCAATACGTTATTAACAGATTTTGGTCAGGGTGAGGTTGCATGCATGCATGCATATTTCCCAGTGGCATTAAAAAGATTCTGAGATTTCTTAATTACATCTGAGTGAGAGGACTTTTTATGAGCATAGAATGATTTTCCAGTCAGTGGAAAAGGAACCAGAAAGTTGTTCCTGCAAGCAGAGAATCTCGTCAGGTTATTGTTAGTATCACCAATCAACTCATGCATTGCCAAATGGGCATTCAGTGGTCTTTGGAGGCTGAAAGCATGGTTGCAGTCAACGATGACACAGGGTAGATTAAATCATATGATGGTATGCCAAATGCAAAGAGAAATACTAAAACTGTTAACATCAGAAGAAAAGTATTTTGGTGGTTCTAAATAATGCAAGTTCTTTTGGTGTAATTTCTCTGTTAATGTAGCAGCAGCTGCCTATTCATAAAGTCTAGCAGAAGTATTATTTCATACATGTACAGACAAGCTTTCTTTTGATTGACACAATTGTCAGTTAGTAGCCTGTTACTACTAAATATTACTCTTGAGTGTTGACATTTCTTATTGCCAAGTTTGCAACTTTACCTTGTGTGTAAAAGCAGATGCCATTACTGTATTTTCAGGACCATGAGGTGCACCGGATTATAAAGCGCAGTCTCAAAAATTGAATGCTAGTTTTTTTTTTATCATACATAAGGCGCACCGGATCAAAGGTGCAGTAAGTGAAGCAAAACGAAGATAAGTCAAACTGTATTCAATTCTTTCGCAGTAACTCCCAAGTGCCGACGTCACCCGAGTGAATGATTCGTCACCGCGAGTTTAATCTGTCACACACGCCTAATTCACTAGACACGAATAGAATAAAATAAAAGTTGTGCGTGTGTTTGATTCGCTGTGCGACAATGTAGTCTGGAGCCCCACCGAGTAGTAGGATCTGTAATATGGTGCTAGCTACTCTGGGACATTGCTCATCGCAATTGTTGTTGGTTTATTATGCAACACGATGGTCTGTTTACAAAAAAAAATCGTAACTAGCAATTAACTAAATAGCACTGTTTACCACACAAAATTGGTTCAAGATGAGAAAGCAGAACCAGATTCATATATTAAACACAGCGCATTATAAGGCTCACTTTCAATTTTTGAGCAAATTAAAGTATTTTAAGTGCATCTTATGGCCCGAAAAATACGGTATATGTGATTAGGCTCTACGCTTGTCAAAGTTTGGGATGATGATCATGTTTCTGAACTATGGTAGGCCTACTGTGTGCAGTAACAAATTTGAGTATGGGAATAATTTGTAAATGATCTGAATGGACAAAGCGAAATGTGATTAGGGTTGCTTTCAAAACACATGAAAACCAATATAGCAAATGTGTGTTTGTATAATCAATTGCGTGCAGATGGGGCGACGGCCCCAGATATCCAAGGCAAGGGGGGATCCAAAGAGTAAAGTTACATTTTATTAAAATGCTTTTTAACTAGACACTTCTTTGTAGTGTAAGACGACTAACACATACTGCATGGATCTGATGGAAACTTGCCTGAGGGGGCATGCTAATCTAAGTTAAGTGACCCGAGAGAGAGAGAGAGAGATGAAGCATTAGCATCATTATCGTAAGGCCTTGCATCTATCTCTCTACCCCCTTTGTAGGCTGGTCAATTCCTGCTATTTTATTTTTAATCTGTGACTTGTAGTCTGTCTGGAGTAGTGGCTTTCAACCTGGGAATCACAAGCCCCAGAGGGGTTGTGAACCAGTTTTGAGGGGTCACAAGTTGATATTTTATGTACACAGCTGTATTGGATATGCTTTATTTGAGTTTTAGATGGGGATCGTTGGGTTTATATTGGGTTGCTATAATGAGTCGCGGTACAAAAAAAACATTGAAAACCACTGCTCTAGAGCCTGGGTTCTTAAACTGGGGACATGGAAGGTTCGCAGAGGGGTTGCAAGGATGTCAGCGAAATATAGTTGAAACTGAGACCTCTTAAACTTGCGTATTCAAACTCAAAGTTGGATTTATGAGTAAAGAACACTTTGTTTCGATGGTGTCTTGTCTGGGTTTCGTTTATAGTGGCAATGCAAATTTTGTGACAAGACTGTATCAGTGTATCATACGTGATGATTTGGCGATGAATTCTTCGTTTTCAATTATGAGAAAGATTAAAATATATAGTAAATTTTTCAGAAAAAAAACATTGTTTGGGACTGTTAAAACAGTTCCGGCGTTATGTAGGATACATTTAAAACATACTGTTTTTTGAGCAGAGTGCCAATGTTCTTTTTGTAACGTAATTCACTTTGTTTTCTTGCCAAAATTGATGTGCAAAATTCTGTATCCTTGCGTGCACAGCTTACAACGTTCACGTCCCTTTCTGTTGTTGTGTAACATGGTGCGAGACTGGTGCAGCTTTTTTCTCTACTTTATTCTCACTTGAAGTGAAGTTTTTGTGGTTTAATGCCTTTGCACATGGAAGTTTCGCTGTGCCTTTGTTTTTCGCCGTCTCAATAATATAATTTGGTAAGGGCATGCAATCAAATAATCGCCCCGGGCATCACCAGATCTCTGCATGCCCTTGCACGACCGGAAGACAATATTGGTTTCACAACAAGCTGTACCCCCAACATTTTACAACAAAACTGCGACTCTGCACATATGCATTTCATGTGCTCATAAACACTTGCACAAAATTTTGTGCTTGCTTATGATCATTATTTGCTTGAACTGCCTGTTTAAGTTTTTTCCTTACTTTGCAGAGAAAGCCCAGCTAAATCTCGTCGGTTCTCCAAGGTGTGTTGTTTCACTGTTCCAAAAACATGTGCTTAATCAAATTTTAAATTGGTCTAGTGCATATTATGAGTATTCGTCTACGTTTATGATGCATGTAAAAAAATGCAAAACACCTGTGATTCTGCAGTTAGATAGCACATGAAGTACGACATAAAAGTATTGACTACTTTCAAGAGATTACGTAAGCAGGATTTTTCTTCACTCATGCGTTTTTTTTCGAAGAAGATGCTGATTATAAGTGAAGTGACCTGGAAAGTTCTTACTAGCATATGTATTATTGCAACTAGTTCAATTGACTGCGGTCACAGTTGGCTGAAAGCCTTAACGGCGTTCAATATTGTTTTTACTAGACGAAACCACGCTGCAATGATTTGAATAGAAAATATATTTCGTCAGAGCATTTGTCATGCTCTTCAAAGCAAGGAGCTGTGGGAAACGACCTTGGAGATGATACATGTGTTGATCTGCAAGACTATAGTAATGTAAATATATGGTGTGATAACTAAGGCAACCAATTTTTTGACCTAAAAACTTTAAATTTTGACTTTATAATTTACAAATTTTGACTTTATTTTGACCTATAAATTTTCTGCGTTTGCAACTGCAAAATAATTCAGCCTTAGGTGTTGAGGTTTACCCAGAAGTGTATTCATGCACTGTATGCTTCGAAATTTTAAAATATTTGGTTGTTTAACTTTGGTGATGATATATTGGTAAGTACATAAATAACTACAGTAGAGTCAAACCTGAGCACATAAAGTTGAAACGTTATATGCATAATGGATTGAGCATTTACCAAACCAAGTACTGCAAGACCACGTTTCTTGCCTTACCATGCCTATCCTACATACTATCCAATGTCCAGTAGTGGGCAAAACAGCATTATTGCACCAGAAGTCACAACACACTCACTATTATTACAGAATTGCAACTACACTTGCAAGAGCATATCAATATCTGTTGTTGTAGTTTCAATAAAGTATCGATGAAGAGGAAAAAACTCTGCTGCAAGACCTAAAGATAAATTTTGACCTAATGATAGATTTTGACTTTTTTTTACCTAATTCGGATTCCCTCATGGTATGAGCGTGAAATTTGGTTTGTAGACGTTGCATGAACTTTCAAAACGGCAGAAAAATTTTGAATTTTGGCTTTTGGTTGCCCTAGTGATATTTCTGTATCAACAGCTTTTTGTGGGGTAGATTGAAAAACTTTGGTCCATTATGTTGCAGTTATCGTATTAAAGGAGTAGTTATTTACCTCGACACTAACTGCTTTGTGGTTGTGGCAGACTTTAATTTTACGAATGAATGATTTATTTTGTCGCAGACGCATGGTCCATAGCATGGGCACAATCGAATAACGCAAGAGCACAAAAATGGTTGGTCATTGAGCATTACAGAGTAGGTGTTAGCACATTATCAACACTGAGAGGAGCAAGGAAAAAGAAAAAAAACACCTCTACAGCAGTGGCGATTCTAAGGGGGGCCTGTGTTGGCCTTGGCCCCCCAGTTTTTTTCTTAATTTTAAGATCGTTTGGTTGACATGTGCAGGGTTGCCAAATGCGTTTTGTAAAAATGCCGACCGTTTTGTCAACAGCGCCAGATCTAAGCTGTGTCGTAATTCCTAAGCGGCACAGGGAAAACAGAGACAATCAGTATTGTTAAGCGACAATTAATGATATGCCCATATTTTGGCTGACTCGTTACATTTCGGTCTGTGTGTGACGTTACAATCGCACCAAAAATTGCGTCAACAGCAACAAAGAAACTTCGCTGAAGGATCTGTCCTGACAAGATTCACTACAAGAGTCGTTGTAGTTTGAGAAATTCTGTGTTAGTTCTTTTTGAAGTTACGGTAAATTATTTATTTTCACAATACTGGCTCCAGACACTGATTTTCAAAATACCGGCCTCTGCTGAATTAGCAGTAAAATACCGGCCATCCGACAACCCCAGATATATGCAGTAGATAACTTTCGGCCAGCAGTATTTTAAACGATAATTTAGGAACCCTCTAGCCTGCATTCAACATTTCCCAAATGCCTGTTAAGCTGTGTTGTTGTTTTTGACGGTTGGGTAACGTGTTGTTTATGACGACACACACCAGGGGTTTCTCGGATCCTGCGTGAAACTTAGTCAGACAGGGTCGTAATGTTGAAAAACTCATTTCGAAACTAAGAAGCAGTCACAGAAGTGGAAGATTGATCTTTCGTGCATTTCAGTGTGAGATGGAGCTTGGTTATATTTCTGTCAGTAGATTGTTGCTTGTCCCAGTGACAAAAGTTTTTGTGAAAGCATCAGGCCCGTAACCAGCTTGGGACACCAGGAGGGGCGAAGAGTTTTCCGATAGGGACCCAAATTTTTTAAATTATGTCCAGTAGTTTAAAACTATGTCCAACATATTTTTCTAGAGAGGCAAAAAATATTCTAGGGGGGCTTCGCCCCCTGCTCTCCCCTGGTTACAGGCCTGGAAAGCATTAAGAATTGGTTTCAGTTAATTTATATCAATTTATCCTGGGTGTGATATTGCATTCGGCTGCCTTATGTATACGACTTCGAAATATCTTCGTAAGTGGTTCGTGACTGCAGTTTTAACTCTATCCACAGGTCCTGCAACCTCATAGAATTTTGTACGGATTTTCCGTAATGATTCAGAAACAATTCTTTCAAAGAGCGTGTTTCAGCTCTTTGCCCCGGAGGTCAAACATTTCTATCTGAAACAAACTTGAAACAATTAACAAATCATATTCATTCAGTGAAAATGATTCAAAACATAAAATAACTTTGGCAAATAATTTGCTTCGGAAAGAGTCGAAGCTGCCTATATCGCTGGAACAATTTTTGTCAATTATAGCTACTTTAAAAGCTGCGTTTGATTGTTACTGGTAGCTGTAACTCTTCCCGTCACCAGTGCTTCATGCGAGAGAAATTTTTCAAAAATGAAATTAGCAAAAACATTTCCCAGAAATTCGATTACCAGTGAAAGATTGGGTAACATTTATCTACTTTGAATTGAAAGGTACTAGTTGAAAAACAGATTTAGATGATGTCGTTGATGAATTTGACAGCCGTCATGATAAACGAAGAATTAAGTTACGTTGAGGTGATGATGATATATAACTTGTGAGAATTATATTGCTCATTGTCTATTTGCCTGAATCATTTTTGGTTTCGAGCAGGGGTTCCCAAACTGGGGTACATTTTGATTTTCACGGGGTACATTATGTGTAACATAATATTCCTGCGTAACTCTTCTGTTTTAAGACTAATTGTTTAAACTTGAAGGTGCCATATTTTAAACATATTCTCGCTAGTTTCCAGTGTTTTACCAACGTTTGAAAACACTAATAGTGATTCGCAAGTGGTCCACAGAGAGGTCCTGCCATGAAAATGATAATTTATTTATCATTAAATGCTGCTTATTAAGAAGATTCTACATGAGCCTTTCATGTCAATAGTAGGCATTATTGCGCTTGTGTATTGCTGATGTACTGCCAAGACTAGCTGCTAGTAAAGCTCAGAATGTGGACTTCGTAGCAGGAGCAATGTTGTAGTTAAACTCAAAATCTTTCGGACATTCTGACCGGCAAAAACCTCAACATGAGTAGCAAAAAAGAAATTATTCAGAAATCTATTTAAAGTTCAGGTTTACATTTACGGTAAACAATGGTTTGGATATGCCTGTGTATGTACTTTGTCAAAAAACACTGGGAAATGATTATATGAAACCAAGTCTGCTCACTCGACATCTGGAGAGAGTCATCTGGAATTCAAAGACAAAGAATGATTTTGTGTGTTTGTAATTAGTAAACCTAATAATCACACAGCTTACATATTAAACTAAAACTGATGATTATAAAGTATTTAGAGGGATTGCAATGGGTTGCTTAGCTATAGATAGCAAATTGTGCATCAGATCAAGTTGAGATTAGCAGATAAAAATGTGACAAAATTTTGGGGGGACATGCGAACCCATAAAGTGTCCAAAGGGTACCAATGAACAAAAAGTTTGGGAATCCCTGGTTTAGAGGTAGTGCATGCTTAGCGTATGAGAAGACAGTCATATATCAACGCAGGGTTGAAAAGTCAGCTTTTGAGGATCAATCAGAGGAAAATTCAGTGTGAATAATGAAATGAACGACATTGTTAAGAATATTCTGCAATATAAGTTTTACGCCTGCTATTACATCTTGCTATCAGGTACACGCCGATGCACACCTATATGCGGCAGTACTATGCTACTTATGGTGCAGCTGGTGCCGAAATCTCGCTGCTGTTAACTGATACTGCATTGAATAGTCCTCACCCAATCCAAACTGCACACTTGTGCTAGTTGTTGCATGACATTGTTATGGTTATACCACAATCACAAAATATCTGTAAACTACCACAAAACGGATTTGTCAGTAGTCACCAAGCCGATGGAAGATGGTTCATTTTTATGTGCTTTGTACTAAGAATATTTTAACGAAACTAGTTGGCAATCAACAGCCTACTTGTCTCTGTTTCAAGATGGAATTCGTGGTTGGAACCATTTCGCTTTCATGTGAACTGTTTCACTTTCTAAAGCCAGCACCAGCCTCAAGCCGATGCAGCTGCGTTATGCCCCGCGCCTCTGGAGGCCTTGCGCCATGATGGTCGGACATGTTGTTCATTTTTGGCAGATAATCCTTACGCTATAGAATTACAGAAACGGCATTTAAATCTGATTGTTAGAAAATAGTTACCTCGTTTGAAAAAAACGATTATATTGCTCTGAGGAACTTTATCAAATGTGCTCAATTCTCATGCTAGGGCGTTATGTCTGCGCTCGTGCCTAGGTTTTACATTGGGCCCTGCACTTGCCAAGGCCGGCCGTGTCTAAAGCTGCTTTCGCTCATATAACGCCGGCACAATTGTGTATGGAAAATGGTGTTTCGATTTGCATGTGCAGTGCTGTGGAAGTTGCATGGTGGGCACAGAATTTTCGACATAGCAGCACACGTGTGTGATTGCATCTACAGTGGCATTTAGGTGTGGTGAATAATAACGTTAGTTCATATTTAATGGTATCCACAAGCCTATGTTGGGTTTGATAGGGTTAATCACATCAACTAAATTTTCAAAACAATGAAAATCACCATGCAAGATAGGCATTTATGTTGGCCCCCACTTTTTTAATTCTAGAATCGCCACTGCTCTACAGCGCCCCAGCCATAAAGTTATTCGCTCATCGTCATGCAAGGTTCTGGCACTGGGAGAGAAATGAAGGCATTTCAACATCAAATTTTGAGGTAAACAGCTCGCAGAAAATACACAACAAGTCAGATGGTGGCGTGCACATTGGCACACAGAAGCATACAAAAGTTTTAACCCAGGTTTTAAATGTTGTGCAACGCATTTAGCTTGAGGCTGACAGGCAATAATTGTAAAGCAGGATTTGGGGGTTAGTGTCTTACCAGCTATATATATATATTCACTTTTTGTATATTTGACTTGCACATGTCATCAACATCTTGAAAGGTGATAGAAGAAGCACAAGAAAATACTGAAATCCTGAAGCACGACAAAGCACACAGGGTTTTTGTCACTACACAAAAGCAATACTGATGAGACGCGAACACCAAAACAATGCATCGACAACTATTGCAGTTGGTTCCCATCATACAGGAGTGTTACATAAATGAGGAAAAAATGAAAATCTGTGAAAAGCATCAGACATTTAAAGCCATCGGAAAGAAAAATTACATGAAGATCCACAGCGTTGAAAAATCGATACAAACTGTTTCTCAACAAGGCATCGAAGGTACTAACACAATGGTTAACCTTGGTGTGGGCGAACACTTATATTTCTGAATATGTAGCGCATGATTCGTTTGGCATTACTGTAAGCAACTTGTAAGCACTTCATACCAGTCTGTGTGTATTTGCTGTACAATTGGCATGCAATAGGCACGAAACGGAGTATTTTTTACTGCAGTAGAGCACTTTCAAAGTGCTTCTGAGTTCGTTTGCTGTACGGTACAGTGATTTCACTTGTTTCTGAATATCATCATTATCCTTCAGTGAGGCATTTAGCCACACACCAAGGTATTTCACATGGTCAGAAAATTTTACCCTTACAACATTCAGAAAAACATTTGACGGAGCAGATTGTTTATACCTTTTAGGGCAAAAAAGAACAATTGTTTTGTTGCAGTTAAAGGCGATTTCGTGTTCAGCTTTGTCACCACCAACATACAGATTGTAGTCCACTAATACTAGGGCTGAACACACATATCATCAGCAAACATTATGATTACATTAAATGATTCACAACCATATTTACCACAGTGCATCCCAATCTGGTTGAACCCACCTGGTATGAGAGTCCATCAAGGGAGACAGCAAATAAATATGGGCTCAGAACTCCCCTTGCCTTACTCCATTGGTTAGAGTAAAGGGGGATGTAAAAAAATTGGTACCCCATTTTACTTGCATGGTCTGTTGTTTATACCAACTCATCAACAGTCTTACTACGCGCATAGGTACATTGCGCTTAATTGTTTTAGCAAACAGCAGCTTGTGGTTAGTTCTGTCAAATGCTTTAGATGAGTCTAAGGAAGCTGAAAACACTGAGGTTTCTTTGCTTACCTATTATGACACAGTCTGTTTAAGTAAAAAAAAACATACATGTCAGTGCCATGTTGTGACTTAAAACGAAACTGGTTGTCTGTTGTTTCCAAAAATGGTGAGATGCAGGACAAGATGTAATGTTCAAACAACTTGGAGATGACAGTTGCAAGAGAAACAGTTCTATAGTTCCCAACATCTATTATGTCCCCGTTCTTGTTTTTACAAATAGGACAGTTTGCATGCAATCCTGGAGAATTTTTCCATGCAGTAAACACACATTGGAAAAACTACTCATGTAGTTGCACACACTTGAATCACCATAAAAAATGTGTTCAGCAAAAATGCCATGTTTGCCAGCTGGATGACTTACAGGTGTGGCTATGTTGTCGCCAGTGGCGAAGGCTTGTTTCTTAGCTGACCTGAAGTAAACTGGGCAATCTCTTTTGCAATTTTTGGTCATGGTGATGCAAAACAGAAGTAGAAGTGTCTGGTGCAAATCTTCACTTAAAAACTACACTGTACTGTTATTCATTGTGCTAAACCAGGGGTTCCCAACCTTTCTCTGACCATGTACCACTTCAGCATGTTGACAGATGAAAATGTACCACTAAAATTTTCTATGACAAAATATATTACCATGATCATTCATAGACATATTTAACAATAAGCATATAATGATTTTTGAAAATGTTATTCACGGATATATGTATAAATAGGAAATAAATATGTAAACATATTATTCTAATCTTCTGCTAGCCTTAAATGTACGCCTTCAGATAGGCAAATGTACCCCTGGCGGTACATGTAACCCAGGTTGGGAACCCCTGTGCTAAACTGTTTAAACAAATAGCTCAAAGTTACGTTAGGATGCATGTATCTGACTCAGCTGACACTACTGGTGGCTTCGCAGTTCGTGAAATTTTGTTTCGCAAGCAGTATGAGTGGTTTTTCATCTCGTTACGAATACGAACGTCAGTTCGAAACTTCTGATTGCACAATCACGTAGTTCTTTTTCAACGTCTATCTTCACTCCTAAAAGAGTTTTTGTTAACTGCTTAATAAGGTCATTTTCTAATGCTTTTAACAAATTCACCTTTACACAATTTTTTGTGTTTTCGTGCTTGATATAGTGTTATACTGCTTCTGCTTGCTTCTTGTATGCTGGATAGGTGCGAAGTGCTTGGATGGTAAATAAAGCCAACTTTGTTTGCATTGTAAAATGACTTTGAGTAAAAATGCACAAAACAAGTCAGCAGGTCTTAAATTTTGAAACAAAAAATTTTTTCGTTTGTCCATTCGCTTTTTAATCCGCTTTGTCATTTGAACATGCATCGCAGTAAAGAGAAAAAAACACAAATACACGAAACAAGACGAGAATATATACATTGCGGTAGTATAGAGTATACGCTTGATGGCGCTATTGTATTTACTGCACTTTGATGAAATATGTCGCCATCATAATTATTATAATGAGGAAATGTAATCACTTCCAAGTACATCGATGCATAGAATGCATGAGGGAGTTGGAGGCTGCGAAGGACCAAGGGTCATCTAGGCTGCAGATCTCCCAAGGACGAAGCTGCTTTCAGTGTAAAGTGAACAGTGTATAATAGTTAGTAAAAGTCTTTTACTCTGGGTATAAAATGTAATATGTGCAAAGCGGTTATACGGTAAAATTGAAGTAAAATGCGTTGCAGGCAAGGACAAGCCACCAGAAGAAAACGGTTTAAATTAGTCACGTTAAACATTTTCTGTTTTTATACATTCAAAAATATTCGTGAATGCCAAAGAGGAAATGCGTCAAAAGCTATAGACCACTGCAACATCGCAATAGTGTCACGAGCAGGGGCGGCTCGTCTAGACGGGCTGCCGGGTTGCAGCCCTCCCAGAAAAATGTAAGGCAAAAGATACGGCCAAACTCGCCTAAAGTTTGGATTTAGTTAGGAATTTTCACAACACAATCATTTTCCGTACTTCCGACACCATTTTTGCTCAACGTTTCGTAGGAATCCAACAAAACCAATGTTTCGCTGTTTTCCAACGACGCCGCTTATGCGATGACGTTTTCAGCACACTTGCCGATGAATTTGGCGATTTCGGGGCTGTCTTCAGCACAGCCCTAAAGGAAAGAAACCAAATAATTGGCTACAAAAAACGTTGTGGTATATCCGCCTATCGCAAAGAGTTTTTGATATCTTGACGATGAATTTTTAAAGAAAAAACGGAGGAAATATGGTCTTGACTGTTTTTTACTACCGGAATTTCTTGGATATTGAATTTTATAGTTAAGTGTAACAATGCCTCTACTAGTACTTTGGCGGCATTGGATTCAAATCTGGTCGCCAATCTCGGGCTGCGAAAATACAGCCCTTCCTTTATCTGCACCAGTGCAGCTTGCAACAGTAGGCTAAGCTGATGAGCTTTCTAGGGTTGGCGTTTGAAGATGTACGGCAGTAGTTGGTGGATCTCATTCTTGGACAACAAAAGATATGACCGTTTAAAACATTGAAATATGAAAATTTTGAAGCATGAGAAATTTGGCAAGCCTATAAGCATTCAAGTAGACCTTTAATTTTTTGGCAAGGTGAACATTGCAGCTGTAACTGATGCAGGATACAAACTTTACTGGAAAAGCATAACAATCCAGATAAAAAAAACGAGAAATCTTGTATAAAATCATAATCCGTGCGAAATTTTTTGGAAAATTTAAACTTCATTTGAAAGAACATGATTAAAGTACCAGCTCAAAGAAAGTGGTTCGAGCCTGGGTCTACTGCCATGACACTTTTTGAATAAAATGCTAAGCTTTGTCCTGTAAACACTAGCGCCTTAGTAGTCGAGCGGAATGTTCCAAGTTTAGTATGCGAGTGGTACTGGGTTCGACTCTCGCCTTGGCAGCTTTGATGGCAGTAGTTATGCGTCAGCAGTCCTAATCTTATCAAACTGGTAATTTTCAGTTGTCCTTATTAATACATAGAAAACATTCACTTTAGTTTAATGAAACCAAACCCTAACGCGTAAACACTAACACAAAAGAATTAAACCGGTCCCATCAAAAGTATGACGCATAACTACTGCCATCAAAGCTGCAAAGGCGAGGGTCGAACCCAGCACCACTTAGGGTTTGGTTAGGGTTTGGTTTCATTAAACTAAAGTGAATGTTTTCTATGTATTAATAAGGACAACTGAAAATTACCAGTTTGATAAGATTAGGACTGCTGGAGTGACTGGAAACGCCACTAATTATAAAAACAGCCAGGGCGACAACGACAAAAATCCCATATGTTCAAGCAGAGATGAAATCTCGCAGCCCTCCCAGCCAATTTCACCACGAGCCGCCACTGGCAGGCAGAGGCGATTTCCGATATTGTTAGCACTGATTGACCTGACTGGCTATTTCTGTATCAATTCTTCATAAGCACTGTCTGTGCACACTGCACAAGTAACAAAAATCACGCATTAATGTCATTTAATGGAAATCGATTTCGCCATACGGCATCTTCAGTCCAAGTAAATTAAAACTAAAACGAGTGGAAGTACGCAAAGCAGTTATTATTACGAAACAAAGACAAATGTTGTGTGAAAAACATATTGAGCTAACGTTGACAGTACCGTACTGCAAATAAGCATTTAGAGTAAGCACAAACAAAACAAGACCAACTAGTAACAATAATTTAAAACAATAAGTTAAAACACACAGCGGGAGGAAAGAGCGATAAATGAGAGAAGAAAAAATGGTGCGCCAAAACAGAAGTGATGACAAGAGCAACGTCTAAACAAGGGCAAGTCTATCATCTAATGCGAGGCAAAATAATTCTGTGCTTGTTTATGCTGGCGCTGATTTTGTTGAGCCACTTATCTTCACAAATATGAAGGTAATCATAACTAGGTTGTTCTACGAACGTGACTAAAAACATTCACCGATTTTAGGCTTTTTCTAATCTTATGTTCGTGCACCACATGGTGTAGTAAAGGCACCTGCTCTTGGTCATTAGACAAATTGACAGTGTCCCACGAAGAGCGGTGGGAATTCCAACGTTTCGATATTTATTTGAGGCTTGGCCAGCATACTGTTCTCCGCATAATTTACAGGTAGCAACGTAAATACCGTAATTGGCGCAAGTTAGCACCTGCCTTAAAGGAAACAATTTACCCTTTGAGTGCGTGATTCCAGTCGAAGATTCCATTTCTAATAAGGAAATGCACACTTACACATTTAGTCGTATCCGCCGGGATGCTTTGTCAAATCGTCAAAGATATCGTCCCGAAAATTAGGATTATAGGATGACATCACAAATTCCCACCCTATGAAACCCCCAAACTACCTGCATTTGAAGAAAACCTTTGTTGAAGTTCGTGATCGGGTTTCATCAATGAGTTCTAAATAAACTTCTATCAACTTGAACGTAAAGATTAAAGGAGGCTTGAGTTGCAGTTAGGAACTCCCTATGGATGTTATTTGCTGCTTGTCTCAGGTTTAAAAATGTTTATGGTATTTTCTGTTCAAGCAACTTTTACAAACAGCCATGTTGCTGCATACGGCGTTTGGGCCTTTTTTGAACCGAAAACAAAATATTTTTGGGCAGTTTAGGGACGAAAACAAAACCTTCAGAGGCTTTGTCTTCGGCTGTTGCTCGATGGAGCGTGACGTGATGAAATGAAAACAACTTCACCAGACCAATGTCAAAGACAACAAAGGGTAAGTTCATATGTATTTTTGTTGGAAATAAGGTGACAGTAACGAAAATTTTCATCACACTGAAGAAGTTTCTGATTATAATTTTTGTCATTATCCCACGGATGATAGAAAAGTTTTACGCATGAATTTAAAATTTATATTGCAAAATCTCACAAAACAGGAATATAAGTCATGGTTGAGTGATTACATTGAAATATTCCAAACGATCATACTGCGTGACAAAGACATTTTCACAAGACCAACATAGGCGCAAGTAAGTCGCAGCAAAAATCACCTTAAAACTAGAGTTTACATACATTTTCAAAAAACAAGTTTCTCATTTGTGAGTTTGTTTTGGCAAAATAAAGTTGTTGGTTGTAACATAAAATTATGGTATTTTTTGCAGGTTTCAGATTTTTCAAAATGGAATTATTTCAAGCGATAAAAACAAGATATTTACAAACAACTTTTACTGAGTCAAGTTAATTTCTCTATGACTGTGACAAAAAGTTAGAATTGACACTCTTTATTGCACCACAATACATCCCTTATCTTCTTTTCCTCTTCCACCATGGTTTTTTCCTTTCTTCCCACACATCACTTTCCTTCATCGCTTGCGCCGCTGCTTCGCCATCATAGACCAATGCTTCGCTCCTAGCGATGCAATACAGAACCCAACTCATCTTCTCGCACTTATCTTTCTCACTCACTGATGTCACTTCCAATATTTGGTTTTTAACGTCATGCATGAGCGGGATCACGTGACGCTTCACCACCTCCTTCATCGTAACATCACGTTTAATCATCCCCATATTCGCCACATGCATTCCTTCTTCCCACAACGCACCACCAACACACGAACCCATGCCCGACAAATATCCTTCTTTCTTATACAGAGAAGCTGCTGCGAAATAAACAGGAATAGATTCTTCAAAGCAATCAGCTTTTTTCACCAGATCATCAGCAAATATCCTCATCTCCTTTCCTGTTGTGTTGATCTCATTTGTGATCAAATAATTTATTTCTTTGTTTGTTTTTTTTGCTTCATCAAATTTCCTGGTTGCTAAGCAGCTCTTATATTCTTGCAACAAATTTGGTACTTGGCTCAACTTTGGCAGTGAACTGGAAGTTTCTGAAAAATTACAAAAATGTAAGTTGTGTAAAATTCACAGAACAAGTGTATAGTATTGCAGTAAATTTAAGTGCGTAATTACGTTTTTAGTTTTTTTGACTTACTGTAAAAAATTAAAATAATTCAGCTTTTGTTTGCCTGATGAGGAAATCCCGTAATTATAAACTTTTAAAATATCTTTCGAAGAACACGTGCAGGCCTATGTTTTTTTATTATGTAGGAATCCTTTGTTAGCTTCGCAGTAAATTCCTTAACATTTGTTTCAAAACATTACTTTTAATGATTTTTATCAGTTTGATGAAAATTCTGCTACCTTTTTTTAAAACTGCCTTGCTCTGTAGGACTATATTAAACGTGTCTCTAACGACACAGACCCCGTTTGTTTTATCCTAGCACCTTAGGCAGCACTTCTTGTGAGCGAATTGCTTAAACCACTGCTTGGCCGCACTAGATCTCGGGGCAGGTGTTAAGCAGCCATTCGATTGTCTCATCGTCAAGAACCGTCAGGCCGTGCAGTCCATGGGGAGGTCGATGGATTGGACGTTGAAGGACAACATGGATAACGGTTTGTTCTTCTGCGCTACACTCACAGACCGCAGAAGAGGCCATACCTCATTTGTACAAGCAGGGGCGGAAACATCCAACACCGGTGTGGAGGCGGTCAAGCCGGATGTCCGCCCACTCCGCATTCCATTGATGATCCACCCACTGCGCCGCACTCATGTTATTGTTGTCAGATGAACTGATGAGATGTTGTGCGGCGGGTACAAATGGGTGTCTCGATTTGAGGCGCCGTGCATCTGCACTCGATGGAGTGGTGAGCGGAGTGGAGCAGATGTCCAGGCTCCAAAGCACGGAGTGCCAGAGGCAGTGTGGCTCCAATGTGACGAAGCTCAGCAGGTTGGATGACTGCGAGGATTGGAAGGTTGTCTGCTGGTGTAACACGCAGGCATCCATTCACCATTCACAAGGCGTCGTTGATGGCTGGGTCGACGAGGCGGGTATGGGCACTACGGCACCAGACAGGTGCGTAGTACTCTGCGGTTGCGTGCACCAAGGCTAGGGTGGCTATTCGCAGAGGTGTTACTCCAGCACCCCAGCCAGAGCCAGCAAGCCGCCTCACGCGTGATGGTCAGCTTCTTGCGAAGTGACTCAAGGTGTCGTGTCAGCCATACGTGAGCGACCTGCCCAACGTTGCTCCGAGGTATTTGGGCTCGGAGCAGAAGGGCAGGGTTTCGTTGTTGTATTTGACTTCAAGCTCACGTTTAGCTTCTTTGTTGTTACGGTGGAAGGCTGTCGACACCGTTTTTGTAGTGATGAGCTTTAACTTCCAAGTCTGGAGGTATTCACCTACACTTGCCATGTCCTTGGTCAGCACCCCTTCCACTACCTGCCAGTCTCCATCAGCATGCATGATTGCCAGATCGTCAGCATATGCATACTTTTTGTAGACGGTGGTTGGCGGGCCAGAGATGTAGATGTTTAAGAGAAGGGGCGCCAGGACACATCTTTGTGGGACGCCGTTCTTGAGGTGTCGTAACCTGTTTCTTTTGCTATTTCAGGTACTAAGGGTGAAGCTGCGATTGCCAACCATCTCCATCATCATGCGGAACATGCATGTGTCAGGCAGCAATTGTAGTGGCTTGCAGGTGATGCCGTGGTGCCATACAGTGTCCTAAGCTGCTATGAGGACAACAAAAATAGCTCCGGCCTTCTTTTTAGCCGAAAATCTATCCTCGATGTCCTGTGTCAGCAGGGTGACCTGGTCTACGATCGACGGCCCGTGTCGAAAGCCCACCTACTGCCGAGGGAGCAATGGCTCGTTGATTGAGTCGACACGAGCGTAGATGTTTTGTTTTATCTATTGCTTAAATCAAGGATAACTGGAGCCAAGTCATGAAAATTTGAAACAAAGATGAAGTAAAAATCAAGCAGTTAAAATTTAACGCGATAAAACGTCACTATTTTCAACCACTCACTTACTTGTAAGAGGTTTTGTCAACTTATATTTACATGATTTTTCAAAACAACTTTCACTGAAGATTGTTCTTATTGCAGTTTCTCACACATATTCTGCTCTCTGGCTTTCCATTATTATATACCTTGTTGGGTATTTCCTGCATCAGGTGTTAAGTTTTCAGATTGTTGAGAATCAGAATCTTCGCAGTACGTTGGAATGATAAGTTGATCAACAAGTCTAATTCCCTAAAAATCAAGCAAGTTATTGAATGTTTCACAGGATACGAATCAATGAAAGATGTAAATTTTTTTACTTTCGCTTTCTAAATTCAGTGCGAACTTAATAAAATTTTGCTCAAACTATTTATTCCAGTCTTGGCTCCGAAAACCTTTTATAATGAGCTTCGTTGCATGAAAAGTAACTATCAATCCAGTCAAAATATGAAGTAATTTAAATAAACGGTCCATCACACATCCAGGAATGGAACCGTTAAAACTAGAATAAAAAACTCGTACTTGCTGTAACTAAAAGGAAATGTTAGACGTATGATTTTCTAGGTTCTCATGCATTTCTTCCAATGCCAGCTACGCCTTCTACAATACGGGACACACGAAAAAAAACGTGAAGTTCTCTTGAAACAAAAAGAAAAAGAGTTTTCAAAGCAGCCTGCTTCCCAGTTGTTTTTTCAGCTAAAACCTTTGTTTTACAACTTTCGAAAGATCATCAGATTTACCAACACCAATTAAGTAACTGTTTTGAGGCAACGTAAAATTTGAAATGGTGTTGCATGCACATAGATGGAACTGTGTAATTTCCATAGGTTTGTTTTCTGTCTGAAAGTTTATTCTTTAGATTACTTCATAAAAATAGAAAAAATGGGTTTCAAAAATGCTGTGGTGCAAACACAATATTTCTGCCTTTAAACATTTTTCGAATGTCACATTGGCAAAGTTTGTGTCAAAGGAAATAGCTAAATACTTTCAACAGATCTTATTACAAAGACAACCTAAACAATCTGACCTCACAATGAGGAAGCCACACCACTTGAACTTTTTTCAGACAAGACACCAACGCGGATTGATCTTCGTTGTTGAATTCATATCCTTTTAATGTGATGCACCGAAGCTGTAGGTGGATGAATAATTTGGTTATGATCGGAACTTGACTAAAATACAGCAAAAACTACCATAAACGATTTTTGTCTTTTTGAACAAATCAGCTAAATCTCATCATTTTGGGTGAAAACGCCTTTAGTCACAAGTTCATGTATAGTTTCATTGTACTCACTTTTTATACACCGTCGGGAGTGTCACTAGTGGTTTAAGGTTGTGACAAAACGGCCTATTGATGCAAATTGCAAATAGTAGGCGGAATATTTACTAGGCTTTCAAAACTGTGTTCCCACATACATACTAGACATACAAAGTGCAGTAAACATGTCGATAAAGGCCCAGCAGAAGTAGCCTGTCTGACGGAGCAAGCAACACAACCAAGCAGCACGGCGGGCGGATCACATTGATGACTTACCAAAGCGCACACGTGCTAATCAACGAAAAACGCCAATACCCAAATGTGCGTTACGACTCATGGCAAACGCAACAATAAATCCGCGAATATGAACAACCACTATTCAAGTACGAACAGCAATCAGCACAATCTCCCCAGTACGGATAATTGTTCTCGGTTGGAAGTGTCACTATTGGTTTTCACGAAGTACTTCAATTTAAATTCGTTGCTTATTCAGGATTAGCAGTTTTCATATCCAAAAGTAACTCGCACAAAAATTAATTTACTCACCTTCCCATTACGAAGACGAATGGCATCACACAATTGAACAAACGAAAGTCCCTGAAAATCACATCGGTCCAACAAAATTTTTTCTATGTAGTCAATTTGTTTGGCAAAGCCCTTCGTTTCTTCCTCGCCGATTTTTGAAGCTTTCACTTGGACGCCTTTCACCTTCACGACAAATTTAAACATGTTTTTAGGCGTGACCATGGTATAACACTGGTGCTTATTGCACTTGATGTTGATACGATTGAACAAACTGGTTAGTACCTTAAAAATATGTCATATCGTTCAAATTCCTTCTTGCAAAAATTTAAAGGCCAGGGGTTCCCGAGCGGAACGTCCCGGCGCCCTGGTTCTGAAATTAATGTGGCCTGTTGTTCGAAAAACGGGATGATTATACCAGTTTTCTGCATGGAAAGGTATTTTCCAATAATCCAAGCAATTGTTTAACGAAATTATCCTAATAGCATTGTAATGACAAACAACCACTAACAATTAACACGTCTAATGAAATCCACAAAAGCAATATGATAGAGTATATAACTTTTCGTTTATGCTGTCGTTTTGCTGAATACCTTTTGCTTGTAAAAATTTTAAATACTTTTCTACGAAGTCGAAATTAGTTTAAGTTTCTGCTTTTGCCGATGCTCAGTTTAGTTTTCGACGTTCTAACATACGTTGTCAATTTTTTTTGCAGCTATTTAGTGTTAAGCTAACAAAATCGTTTTCAGATTAAGGTACTACTGTGAAACATGCATCAATCGTTCATGCTTTAGTTATGAACAGTGGCTACAGATAGACAAGCAACTAATCTGGCACTAGCTGCAAGCAGTTCTGCGCAAGTGATTCCAAACCTCTAACGCCGACAAAACGCTAAAAATCGAATGCTTGTCTTGATTTCGTGAAAGCTATTGGTCTATTTCAGTTGTATGGCCTTATTTCCATTTGATGTTGTACCCATAGCAAAGAGTAACGCTGTTAGTTTCAGTTAAAATCTGAAGATATCAACAATACAAGACTATGTGATTTTGTACCAAAACGTTTTAATTTCTTGTTATTGACAATAACATCTTGCAATTTTTTGGCTTCTTTATCGAAGGTACAAAGACTTTGCCAACTTATTTCGTGTGTGAAAAGTTTAATGAATTTACTGAAGTTTTCCATTCCGCATTGGTTTTCAGTTGTGTGGCAATTCTTGACAGTGGCGTACGCAGAAAATCTTTATGGTAGGGCTTCATTCAGTGTTATATGGTGGTTATTTGTATTTGATGTGCACTGTTTGTGACGTCACAATTTGATGTCATATTCATGTTTGCAAACCAATGTTTGGCGAAGATTTTTGACATAATGCGCACATTCGTCTACACGCATTCCCCTCAATTTATGTGTCATTGAACTGACTATAAACTATCAGCACTCCAGGTTTGGATATCGGAGGAACATACACTCAAACCTACGACACAGACGTTCATAACTGCAAAAATATCAGGCTGGGTGTTAAAGCAGGGGAGTAAAACACACTCATCACTGCGTCAGAGCAATTTACAACTGCAAATGAAGCTGTGCTAATGTCTTGTCGAATACGAGCAGTCGAGCATAGAAATTGTGCGGCTGAATTGGCTGGCGCACAACCCGGTTTGCAAGATGGAATCTTGCTAAACCACACAAGAATTGAGAAGTCGCATAAAGTACGCAAGAAAACTTTTAATTTTTTGTTATATATAGAAGTCCAACAAACTTTTAGTTTTCCTTTTTCTGTGCTGAGACATTATCAAATTCCTGAATATGCTTCTATGTTAAAAACTGCTGTTTTTGAGCTCGTGGAACAGTTTTATCATGCTACAGAAGTTGGTAATGTAGCCAATGGGATCAGCGCTTGCACTGATCAACCATAGCAGACAAAATAAAGACAATTGTTTCGGATAAAGTGAACTATCGCTGCTTACAATCTTAAACATGCGTCGTGGACAAAAGGTCTGCACAAAGTGGTGAGATGGGTTCTGGGGACAGACGATGACGCAGATTCCCATCAAAACCTAAATGTTACTTCTTGACCCATTTACAATGTTTCTTGAAATTTGCATGCAAATTCATTCCGTGGTATTTGCATTTAAGTCGACAAATTAACAAGCAAAAAGTAGGCGAAAACAGTTAATCTCCTTTGCGTAGGTCATAAAGTTCTTGTAAAATATCATGCTCAAGGGAGGTTTCACCCACCCCACCACCCCTTTGCGTACGCCCTTGGTCTTTGACAAAATTCAATGTTTCTTTAATATGCTCCGACATGTGTGAATATCTCTTGTACGTAGATGTTGATTACTGCATTCATTTTCATGCATGTTTTGCATTACGTCCCAGACGTTAGTGTTTTTTGCCTATTTGGTCAGTGCATATGAGGTGATTACCAAGCGGAAAAAGCAAAAGTATAAATACATTTTATTGAATTGATGATCATAAAAACAAAAATAATGGAGCTTGCTAGTGGGTCACATACCGCTGCTACATTTTGTTTTGGGAAGAACATTCGTAATTGCGAATGGATTTTCTTCTGTACATGGAAGCGCAAAACAAATACTGCTTACTTAAAAGTAATGTTTAACAGTTTCGTGATTAGCAAAATTAACCTATAGAAAACTATTTACTTAAATGTCGCATTTCAAACATTTCAACACTCACTTTTCTTTCTACAATCAGTAGATATTAAAATTGAAAAACTTTTAAAGGGAAAGACTTTGTTCATCTGAATGCATTCACTCGCTTACACCTTCAAATATGGTTTTACTAAAAAAAGTATAAATTTATTCGGATATCTTTTTCAAATATCGAATAAGACCAATGAAGTTTTCTATATTGTTGGAAGAAAAACAAGACCAAATATTACTAGTAAACATAAATCTGGATAAAGCCCATCGTCAGAGATGGAAAGTCCCATGAACTGAATCACACTTGATAATAACTTACTGGGCGTTGCTGCAATGCAAGAGGTAATATACATCCAGTGCCGTATCAGCCCAACTCTCCCCCCCAAAATGCTTATAAAAAAAGCTATGTTATGCTACATCTCGAGGCCGAATGGCCTTTAAAACAAAATATCCTAATTGCAGACATAATTTTGGCAGAACCAGGCCCGTAGCCAGGTTTCAAGGTTTGGGGGGAAAATACATTTTTAGGGGGAATGGTTTTTGTTTTCATCATATGTTTAAAACAAATTTGGGGAAAAATAAAAAAGATTTGGGGGTAACTGCCCCCGAATGCCCCCCCGTGTCTGCGGGCCTGGGCAGAACCGTCGCCAGAAAGTCGTCCATTGGAGGCCTTAATGTTTGTGCAGGGCGGCCAGACATTCTGAAAATTTATTTTTAATTCACAACATGAACAGCATTTGCAGATTGTGCAAATTAATTATAAATACTTTTCCCCAAATACCCATAATAGGCTCGTATTTTCCAACTGAAATTTTTGAACGAGCTTAGCACGAGGAATTGGGTCGTAAATCATTGTTATTTAACTGACAGCGATTATAGAGATGTGGTAATGAAATGCAAATGTAAAAGAATTTGCAGGAAATCAGAATCAATCCTATCGTTCAGTTATGAAAGCACTGTTACCGAAGGAGCAAACATGAGACCGGTCAAAACATGTGCGCCGCGATGAACGTTTTCTTTCATTAGCGCAAATTGATAAATGTTACCATGAGCTTAAGTGAAATACATATGCTTGTAAAGCGTGCGCATTGGGATTTTTACTGGCCGAAATATGCATACATAAACCTTCCTGATGCCTGGACTGTTAATTTTCTGGTGCATGGCACATGTTTAGATTAATAACATTTTGTATCTCAAATCGCCTTTAAATGTTAACAAATACAGACTACCGTCAACGTGGACGCAACGGTTGACATCCATACCATGCACTACTTTGTTTTGTGACAACCCCCAAAATGGACTCTTCTAACTACACAATTAACTCCATCTGGCTGTCTGAACAGCAGGCTGCGCAAATGTGTGACTTTGGCCGTAAGCACCAAAGGTATCTTGCTGCTATGCAGACGCAGTACAAAATGAGAGAAGACTACCTGGGCTAGACATAGTAGTCTACATTGTTTATAGCAATCACTACACAAAATACGTTGATCAAGTGGAATTCGGACTAAATGAACGCGATGCCCATCAGGCAAAGTCGTCAACGCGAGGCCCCGAAACACTCAAGAGAAAGTGCGTAGTTCGCTCATGTCCAACAGGGTTGCCAGGTCCAAGTGAACAAAAAATGCCAAACCACTTGTAAAAAAATGCCAAATCACTCCAAAAAATGCCAAACAAGCTGAAACAGGCTAAAGCTCTTGGTTTTGATATTACCAGGTTAGTAGTTTGGCAAAAACGCAGTGGTGCTCATGAACAAGGCACTAATTATAGCATATAAAACAACAAAAGCTATTGTACTTCAGAAAAACAAAATAGAATTGAACTAGAAACACTTTACTCATTTTTCTACTCATTTTTCACTCTTTGATAATTTACAAGGTTTTGTCTCTAAAGCCAGAACAAAATACGGTAGCTTAAACAAAATATGTTACCATTCACTTTTGCGTGAAAATGCTTGATAGAAAATAGGCTACCTACGAATACCGGAAACAATAAATCACAGTTTACGAAAATACACATGCACCATCATGCCATAGTTTCCAATCACTTGATTCTTGAAACCAAGCATTAGACATGTCACAGTTTAAATATCTACTACAAAAAGAAAATCTACCGAACCTGACTGTTCTGCTATACACTTCTATCAAAATCAGCTATATTCACATTGACTTAACTGTTTTTAACCGGGGAAATCTGCTAAATTTATCATGGTTTAAACCTATACGAAAATCTGCAAAATCTGGCAGCACTGTTATTTGCTTATATTAAACTATTGCTAATGGCTGCACTGATATGCACTTATTACATACATCCATGGGCGCACTTAGGTGGGAGACACGGGGGACGCGTCCCCCCACTTTTTCAGACAGTGGGGGTGTAATATGCCATGTCCCCCACATTTTCTCATTAGGTTTCGTAATATAATGATTTCACACTAACATTCCCCCCCCAATTTTTACAACAAAGTTGCGCCCATGCATACATCCAAGCATGAAGAATACCAATAATTTGCGAATAACAACACACGCTGTACAGTAGATCTTTTCTCAAAAGAAACTGAAAAACGGTACAACACAACAGCTAACCTGATTTGCACAGACTTTTATGTTTATTTTCCGAAAACAGCACAGTCTGCACTGCACCGCTTAAGACACTGTACAATGTGCCGCCGTTTTCGAAGTCTTGCCCAAAAAAGTATTGTCTTTTGCCTGTGGCGTCCTTAGACGGCAAAGCCGCTTGTATCTTCGCGAATGGGACGGTGGTAGAAAAGAGAGGACCTTTGTCCTAAGCAAAGTTCTCAATTCCCCGCCGACAGCAGCAACTGAGCCAGGGGTTTGAAAAAAATACCAAACAATGTTTTTTCATGCCAAACCAATTTAAAAAAGGCCAAAGTTCTGGAAATTGGCCTTAAAAATGGCAACCCTGATGTCCAATCCTTTGCCTGCAGAGGCAGATTGCAAAACTTGCTAGCTGATTGCTCTGCTCTTTGTCTTTATTGCGTAACAACAACACGTCAATAATTCTTCAAATCTTCACTTCAAGTTACGGTAGTAGGCGTTTTGCCGCATGTGACCAGGGCTTCCACTGAGGTTTTTTTCCACCCTGATCTGTTTTTTTAGTCGACCTGGGTATCTAGATTTAATGATGAAAAATCGCGTGCAATCTGTGTTTTGTGAAGTGATAAACTCATCAGCAACTTCAATGTGTTCAATAATATAAAGATAACTTTACATTACCGTCTTTACATGCGCACATCAGGTGAGAAAGTACGCATATCGGATGAAGCAGAGCGTGTTCAATCGGTTTCATATTCTTATCTAAGATCATTGTCAGGGTTATATACAGTGGTGTGTTTAAGGGAAGGCAATCGAGGCACTTGCCTCGGGCCCCTCTTTGCAACTCTAATGCGTAAAGTACCTTGCTTTCAAACGGGCCCAACAACGTAGGTCACTTTGCTTTCAAAGGGCCCCCAACAGCAGTTGTAACACGTGTAAATACCTTGCTTTCAAAGGGGCCCAGAGTAGCTGTAAAGCATAAGCACTTTTCTTTCAAAGGGCCCCCTAAAATCACTGATTTCCAGTGCTTCATATTTCAATTTGGGGGATTGAAGCTTTCTCTGGGGGCCTAAGTGGTAACAGGACCGAATTTTTGGCCCCCTGCGACAGCGTGCCCCCCCAATTGGGGGATTTGGAGTGCGGCTGATACGGCTCTGTTTACACTATTTACTTAATAACAGATTTGCACCGATTAAAACGAATCACTATTTGAAACGGTTGCGCATCATTCCACTTAGCTATTACCTCATGTCCGTGAATATTAACTGCATCCATTAAAATTCGTAGAGAATCTCCTTGAAGTATAGTTCCGTTTGCTGATGAACTGTGCTTCATTTCGATCTGTCGACGAATGGAAGGTTTGATGCTCAATGCATGAGCGATTGCACAAGCATCACTTTGGCTGAGAGTGAGCGGTAGAGTCAAGCTCTTTGGGAGACGTTCAGCTACGTCTTCATTCAGAGAAGGCTGATTTGCTTCCAGTGCCCATCGGCATGTTTCAGTTATACTTCCATTGTCCAAAGCATTTTGATGAAATTTGCGTAAAGCTTTGCATTTGTTGGAAAGCAATGAAGCATCCGATTTACCATCAAAGCTTTCAAACATGGTCATGATTTTTTTTGTTACTTTATCATTTTGAAGCCCAAAAGCAAACTTCAAGACTACTCTCCAACGAGTACCCGAAAGTACCTTCAGCACCTCCCTAAACTGTTTTTTGTTGGCAACAAACATCAGCCAAATTGCGGCAAAAAATTCTTGCCACAAAAGATGAGTGAAAAAAAATTTTTTGTCTCCCTCTAAAATGCCTTCACCAGGAAGCCGAATAGATGCTGTCTTTGCCAAAAAAAATTGTTTCAAAGTTTCGTGCTTCAAGTTGTTCAAATTGTTTTTGTCGAATATGAATTTGTCTTCATTCATTCCACTCACAGCCAGTTTAGCCAGCTCTTTTACAGTTTGAAGAATTTCTGAGCGCAAATCTTCGTTTCGTTTCAAAATACGCAGAAGGTTTTCAACAAAAATTAGTGTAGACGTGATTGTCGAAACATGTTCAGAAAGTTGCATCCACCTTAGTACTTGCACGGTGATGTTGCACTGCAAAGGATTATAGCAGAAAGAACGCAGATCTGGATTTGCGTCAAGCTTTTCTTTCACTTTGGAATATTCTGCAACACTCTTGTTGCACAGCTGTAAACCTAGTGTTTCTTGGGATTCTAGACTCAGACCCAAAATCCTTACGTTAAAATTTGGTTTGAAATCTTTGTGGAGATTCAAGAACGCATCAGGGCGTGAGGTGACAACCTTTTTAGCTTTAGGAAAGATGCGACCTGCAAGCAAATTTTTAATTATGACATCAGGAGTTGCAGTATCGTACAGGCCCATCTTTGAAGCAGGGTCTAGCGGACTTGAAAAAAGCTTGTCATCAGCTTCATCAAGACCATCAGCAATAATGTAAACTTCACACGAATTGTTGATTTGTTCTAACAGTTCTTGGTCTTTTTCGTGTTCAAATTTCCAGTTGGCCACCAGTGCTTTAACAAGAAACTCTAGTACATTCGTTTCTTTATTGATATCCATGTCCCTGAACTTCACATGGAACAGGTATAGGCTTTCCTTTTCATCTTGGGAAGCATTTGTTGCTTTCAGCCGAAGCAATTTTTTTGAGAGGATTGTCTTCCCGGCTCCTGGCTCACCTATTATCCCTACAGAGGTCCCTCCACGATTTTCTGCTTCTTCAAACAGTTTTGCTGCTTCATAAAAAACAGAGGAGCTTTTTCTCAAGTGCTCTTCTACGACACTGTTTCCATCAGAACTCGTACCAAAGTATTCTCGTCCTTGATGTTCCTCGTAAGGTGCAATTTCAAGAGAAACCTGATTTTCCTCGAGAAAACTGTTGAGACCTATGGCTTCTTGTAACGCATTTGTCAATCTCCAACCTTTGAAACAACAAACGATTTTAAAAAATCTCACAATTTATTGATTCAAATATAATAACATTTATTTTATTTTCGATGTTTTTAAAATTGTGATATGAAGCTGCGAAAAACTAGCCTACCTCGAAGTTTTCTACATCGTAAGCAAATTCAATTTCAAAAATTACTGTTTGTTTTGGTTGTAGTCAATTTGATAGCTTCTTGTAATAATGTGATGTTAAAAAACAGCAGATATGGATGATCGAGAATGTTCTCAGTCTCGATCTGTGTCTCGAAACACGTTGCAATGTGCTTCACTTTCGGTCTGGAAGCTTTTAGGTCTGTTTTTGGTTTGTGTCTCGTTTGATGCACAACTCGAGCTTCGGTCTTCAAGCTTGGAAAGAGTTCCAACAACTCAATTTTCAATTTTTGAAAAGTGTCTACACGGTGAAAAACTGCAGATGGCAAAAACTGATTCTGCTTGACGGACGTGAAGTTCGAATACATTGCTGAAATTTGTTTCATCGTTGTGCGAGATTTATGATACATTCACACAAAATACTGGCGGTGAGTCGGGTGTGTTGTTGCACTGTGTTAGACCAATTGGTTTTAGCAATCAGATTTCGGCTTCACGTCTTGGCCTTGTACATTGAAATCTTGATCTCTCCTTTGTTTTTGTTTATAAATACATCTGTCTCATAGTTTGAAATGCGTCGATGCTTTACATCAGGGCTTTTCAAACTATGGGTCGCCACCCCATTTGGCTTCGTGAAATGTGATTTTGGATCGCGAAACAAATTGGCTTGAAAAGTCAGATGTAAAAGTTTCTGTAAACTAAGATGTCTGCCTGAGCTATCAAATAATAATAGTCAAGCAAAACAAGTTATGTGTGGTTGTAGCGTCATTATTCTTTTAACGTACTGAAGAATAATTTCCTCATGGCATTCATTCCGATACGAAGTCATGCAAGGGCGTACGCAAGGAGGTTGGGGTTAAACCCCCCCCCCGAGCTTGTTTATTACAAAAACTTTATTACCTGCGCAAAAGAGATTAATTGTTTTCGCATACTTTTTGCTTGTTAATTTGTGGACGTAGTGGAAATACCACGGAATGAATTTGCATCCAAATTTCAAGTAACGTTGTAAATGGGCCAAAAAGTAATAACTAGGTTTTGATGGGAATCTGGGTCATCCTCTGCGTCCAAAAACCATTTCACCGCTTTTTGCAGACCTTTCGTCCAATACGCATGTTTAAGATTGTGTTCTGCGATAGTTCACTTTATCCGAAACAATTGTCCTCACTTTCTCTAAGGCGGAACAGCGCAAGCGCTGACCGCATTGCAAGGGCGTATGCAAGGGTGGGTGGGTGGGATTAAACCCCTCCCCTTGAGCTTGATGTTAAAAAAAAATTATTGCGTGTGCAAAGGAGATTAATTGTTTTCACATGCAAATAATTTGTCTACTTATTGTAATTTGTCTACTTATTGCAAATACCACGGAATGAATTTGCATGCAAATTTCAAATAACACTGTAAATGGACCAAAAAGTAATGAGATTTTGCTGGGAATCTGCGTTATCGTCTGCATCCAGAAACCATCTCACCACATTGTGCAGATCTTTCGTCCACTTCGCATGTTTAAAGTGACCGGATAATTTTTTAATCACTTTCCAGACAGTAGAAAGCTTTGAATTAGACGTCAATGCATTGCAAAAATTAGCCCAGGAGGATTGTTTTGCTTCCAGGATAACTCTCCTGGCCTTGGCATGGCAACATTTGAAGATTAGGACGTCTACCGGCGCCCTTGTTCGCTTCATGCGGTTTAATAGCATGTTTTTTCCTTTTGGTGGCCAGATCACAAGTCGCATTCCACCAAGGGACTGATATCTTACCAGTGTATTTAGTTTGTGGTATGGCTGCCCGAGCAGCCTCAGTATGCACGTTTCGAATAGCTGATAACGAGTGTTCGAGATCTAGACTGATGCAATTCAGGGAGCTGCTGCAAAGTTGATGAAATTTAGTCCAGTTTACTCGTGAAAAAATCCATTTGGGAAGAGGCTCCCTGATGTCCGGGACCACGCCACGCACCGTAACAAGAATAATGGCGTGGTCGCTGCCGAGAAACTCGTTAGTGATTGAAACGGAACAGTGGCTTGTTATGGAACTGGACACCATATTCAAATCTAAAATATTCCACACGTATGGGCCAACCAGAGTGAAATGGGTTGGAACTGAGGTATTAAGCACTACGTAATCGTTCGTTTCCATCAGAGACACCAAGGACCTGCCACTAGGATTGATGGAACGGCCACCCCACATTGTATGGTGGGAGTTAAGACAAGTATTCCTCACACAGATGCAGATTCCGCCACCCTTTCCCAGGGCACGAGGTCTGTGTTTACGTATCATAAAGTAATTGGGAATGTTCGGGTAATATCTTGATGTGAGATGCCTTTCTTGCAGGCATAAGATGTACGGAAGTGGGGGTGGATGTGAAATGTAATGTTACAAATCCGGCAATTTTTATAGACCTGCAATTCCACTGGAGGATGTGAAGAGCCATCATATGACCAGTGTTTTAAGCTGATCGGCATCCACTGGCAAACCCATGCGTCTGCCAGCAGCGTCGGTGATTATTTTGAAAATATCTACAGGTTGATTTGTCTTTAGTTGAAATTGTTTCAGTAATAACTTGTGCCAAAAACGCTAAGAATAAGTGGGTTGCCGAACGGGAAGTTTGTAGTAAAATCTCCGCACTCAATGGAATCTGTTGGCTCATGAACTGTACTAGGTTTTGAGGTTGGAGACGGTCTATATCCTATAGGCAGTGGTGGAAATTCTCTTGAGCGCTGAGTAAATGTGGTTTGTGGATGGACAGCAGTTGCCGATTGGCGGTGTAATCTGCAAGCCGCGGCATAGGAAACCTTGGATGTAGTTTTAATTCTGAGAACTTCTGATTCCCTACGATATTTGGGGCATTGCCGATCACCAGCCGTGTGCTCGCCGTTGCAGTTTGGACATTGTGTAGTAGCGGATGTACAATGTATATTGGTAGTGTCACGTCGGAGTTTAAATCTTTTTACGAACTTTACAAGAGACTGCAAACACACCTGAATCTCGTGGACTGTTATGTCTAACGGCACGTTGTATATGACACCTTTCGCGCCAACTGGTTGTAGTAGTGAAGACCGTATTGGGGTTGAGACCGTGCCATCGCTGAGAGTAGATGTATTAAGCAAAGTTTTCATCTGGTGAGGACTCTTGCGCTTCACAAGGTGGTTTCCGTTGTGCCGTGGAAGGCACGCATCGTAATCTCCTATACATTTTTGAAGACACCTGTCGATGACGATGTGGTTGAACTACTGTAAGGTTCTATCTAGGGAACATTGCAAGACGACTGGGTGAATCTCGACACTGGGAACACTCTCACCGGCAGATGGAGCCACGTTGTTACTCAAGGACGCTTTCCGCTTTAGCCTTTGAGCTTTGCCAGGTGGATCTCAATAGTAGTCGGATGAATCTAACGAGTCATCCATTAACACAAAGTCTATGTGAACTGCTGCTCGATTGACGACAGAGAAGAATGAAAGCAAAACACCACCTCAAAAACAAAACTGCAGACCCTACAACCAAGATAATCAAAGCTCGCAATGCAGAACAGAAACTCGGGAATCGACGTTCACTCGAAACACCTCTGACCACCGAACCTCTCGAAGCCACTCAAACCCAACCACAGATCACGACTGTCCTAAAGAACCACCACGATCAGAATGAGCACCAAATCACACAAGGGCACCAATCGCGCAAGATTCCTCGAAGGGTAATCAATGCACACGCAGAAGTAAGCATTCCACGAACAGTATTTGGCGCACACGCTTAGCAGCTCATCACAAGGAAATTATCGCAGAACAAACAGAATAACTCAAAAATCAACATTCACTGAGACA